>OLSB01000420.1_pt1 | contig 49079 bp, 43 predicted proteins | sample 1672071 | NCBI WGS metagenome assembly OLSB01 (sample SAMEA3136642, study PRJEB25190) | human gut metagenome | biome: human gut; feature: human-associated habitat; material: faeces | place: Austria | collected 2013 | reverse complement strand
ATATACTTTTTGAAAAAAATATATTATAATTATTTTTATAGGTGAGGTTTGAATATGAAAGAAAGTATAAAAAATAATATTAGAAATTTTAGCATTATAGCCCATATTGATCATGGCAAAAGCACACTTGCAGACCGCATTTTAGAAGCAACTAATGCAATATCAAAAAGAGAAATGAAAGACCAATTACTTGATAATATGGACATTGAAAGAGAAAGAGGAATCACCATCAAACTAAATGCAGTTAGACTAAAATATAACTTTAACAACGAAGAATATATATTAAATCTAATTGATACCCCAGGCCACGTTGATTTCACTTACGAAGTAAGTAGAAGTTTAGCGGCTTGTGAAGGTGCCGTTTTAGTCGTAGATGCTACTCAAGGCATTGAAGCCCAAACCTTAGCTAACGTTTATCTAGCCTTAGAAAACAATTTAGTCATCGTACCGGTCATCAATAAAATAGATTTACCTAACGCAGATGTCCCTCTAAGAAAACAAGAATTAATTGACACATTTGGCTTTACAGAAGAAGAAATCATATCAGTCTCAGCCAAAACTGGTGAAGGCATAGATAAATTACTTGAGACCATAATCAAGAAAATACCAGGGCCCAAAAAAAGTGATGAAGCACCACTCAAAGCCCTTATTTTTGATAGCTATTTTGATTCATATCGTGGCGTCGTAGCCCTAATAAAAATTGCCCAAGGAACTTTAAAAAACACAGATAGAATAAAAATGTTATCCACTGGAGCTTGCTATGACATAGTATCACTTGGTGTTCATACACCTAAAGAAGAAAAACAAGAAATGCTATCTTCAGGAGAAGTTGGTTTCATTACAGCATCCATCAAAGATATTACCTTAGTCAAAGTAGGAGATACCATAACTCACGAAAAGAACAAAGATATAACCCCACTAGAAGGTTACAAAGTAATCAAACCATCAGTTTTCTGTGGACTTTACCCAATTGATTCAAAGAAATATCCTAATCTAAAAGAAGCCTTAGAAAAATTAAAACTAAACGATGCCGCCCTAACATTTGAACCAGAAACCTCTATTTCCTTAGGGTTCGGCTATCGAACTGGTTTCCTTGGCCTATTACATATGGAAATTATTAAAGAAAGAATAGAACGAGAGTTCAATATTGAATTAATTGCAACATCCCCTTCAGTTATATATGAACTAACCCTAACTGATAACAGCACTGTCACAATAGATAATCCATCCAAGTTCCCTGATAAAACAAAAATCAAAACAGTGAAAGAACCGTATGTAAAAACAAGCATTTTTGTCCCAAGTGAATATATCGGTAGCATCATGGAACTATGCCAAGATAAACGTGGAACCTACTTAAACATGGAATATATTGATACAAAAAGAGTAAATATTCATTATGAAATACCACTTGCAGAAATTGTTTATGATTTCTTTGACAAACTAAAAAGCTCCACCAAAGGATATGCATCATTTGACTATGAACTAATTGGTTACAAAGAATCAGATCTAGTTAAATTAGATATCCTGGTAAATGGCGAAGCCGTTGATGCCCTAAGTGTCATAGTACACAAAGAATTTGCCTACAAAAGAGGAAGAATTATCGTAGAAAACCTCAAAAATATCATACCAAGGCAAATGTTTGAAATACCAATCCAAGCGGTTATCGGAAGCAAAGTTATCTCTCGAGCGGACATAAAAGCCATGAGAAAAAATGTCTTAGCCAAATGCTATGGAGGTGACGTCTCAAGAAAAAGAAAACTACTTGAAAAACAAAAAGAAGGTAAAAAGAAAATGAAACAAATAGGACGTGTTGAAATACCTGATGAAGCATTCCTAAAAATACTTAGTACAGATGAAGAAAATAACTAAAGGGGGAGTCTAGTACATATGAAAAACAAAAAAATAGAAGAATACCTAAAAGAAGAAGAATTTACCCATGTTGACAATATCTACACCGAACTATTAAATAACTTTTACAAAACTATCACAAAAATAGGGAAAGCCCTAGCTAAAAACATCCTAGAAAACGATATTGACGGAGCAATAACCATCATCAACAACTTAAGCATCCTAGTAAAAGACAAAGAAAAAATAAAGAAAATAAAAAAAGTAATTGAAATAAGTAATGATGATGCCAGTTTTACCACTGACGACTACCAAATATTAATGTTTCTAATCTTCTATTACAAAGATTATGAATTAATAAAATACTTTGTATTATCTAAACCAAACGGTGTTAAAGTATTCAAAGATGCCCTAGAAGAAGTTTTAGATTATTACCTAAAATTACCAAAAAACAATCCTGATATTAATTACTATGAAAAAATACTAGAACTATTCTTGTATAACATGAAACCCCAAGACCTAACAAAAAACAAAGGCAAATACTTACAAATGATAAACAAAAGCCCTTGCAAAAATTCTTGGCATATCAAAAAAATATTCAACATCATAGAAATGAGCGATCACGTTACCATAAAAGAATTAGGAAAAAAATATCGCATTAAATATCATTTTCCCCAACATGTCATAGAAGAAATACCTAGCATTTATCAAAATTTAGATAACAGAGTCGACCTTACCCAACAAAACGCAATAACAATAGACGGGGCAAAAACCAACCTATTTGATGATGCATTTTACGTTTTAGAATTACCAAATGGTAACTATAAACTGTATATCCACATCGTAGATATTCCTTCCTATATCAAAAAAACAAGCAATATAAATAACGAAGCATACCTAAGAGGAGAAACATTATACTTACAAGACTGCATCGTCCCCATGATACCTGATGAAATAACAACATTCATGTGTTCCCTTAACAAAAACAGTATAAAAAATGCTATTACATATGAAATAAATTTAGATTCCAATTTTGATTTCATAGGTAATAATATTTTAGATTACCTAAAAATATATAAAAGCCTCATTTGCATCAAAGAAAATTATTCTTACCAGTGGGCGGACCGACTAATCAAAGATGAAAACGGCAATAACATCCTATTCAACGCCTACCTAATCACAGACAAATTAAAACGTGAAAATGCTAGTAAAGAAATATATCGTAACATTCAAAACAGATTAGACAGACTAAATTACAGCGTAGAACCAAAAGAAAGCACCATGAACAACCTATCAGCCAGCATCATCCAAGAATTAATGATTTTAGTTAACCACCTAACAGCGGAGTATTTTACACACATTGATATGCCATTCATGTATAGAAACAGCAAAAGATTAAGCAAAGAAGAATTGAATGACAAACTAAAAATGTATTACGACTATATCAACAGCAACAAATTTCACCTGAACGAATTAAACAGTACCAACGTAAGAAACATTGCAGATATATTATCACGAACAGCATATTATTCCATCGATAACGCAGGCCATTTTGGCTTAAATATGGATACCTATTCACACAGCAGTTCACCAATGAGAAGATATGCCGACATTATCAGCCAAAGATTAATATATGATTTTATCTTTAACAATTACCTAAATAACAGCTTAATATATAAATGGGAAGAAGAAATAGAAGAAACAAGTAAGCACCTAAATGAAAAAGAATCCGATAACGAAATGTTTGAAGCCGAATACAACTTCCTAATAAAAAGAAAAATTCTAAAAAAATATTAAATAGAAAGGAAATATAATATGGAAGAAGATAGAGTAGTAACTTCTAAAGAATTAAAAGAAGATACTTTTGAAAAAACAATTAGACCCGATAGTTTAGATGAATACATTGGACAAGAAGATGTAAAAAATAACATCAGTGTCTTTATAAAAAGTGCACTCATGAGAAACGAACCATTAGATCATGTTTTATTATATGGACCACCTGGTTTAGGAAAAACAACACTAGCATCCATTATTGCTAACGAACTAGGCAGTAATTTAAAAACGGCATCTGGACCATCTATAGAAAAAAGTGGCGATTTAGCCGCGATTCTATCCTCAATTGAACCAAATGATGTGCTATTTGTTGATGAAATACATAGAATACCAAGATATATTGAAGAAATATTATATCCTGCCATGGAAGATTTTTCTTTAGACATTATTATTGGCAATGATGGAAGCAGTCGTAATATTAAAATAAACCTACCACCATTTACACTCATAGGAGCAACCACCAGAGCTGGCGATTTATCAAGTCCCTTAAGAGATAGATTTGGAATAGTATGCAAATTAAACTATTATAATGAAGAAGAATTATTTAAAATAATAAAAAGAACATCAAGAGTATTAGACACAAATATCGACGATGATGCAGCCATAGAACTTGCTAAAAGAAGCAGGGGCACTCCCCGAATAGCAAACCGTTTATTTAAAAGAGTAAGAGACTATGCCTTAGTTGAAGGTAAAGGTTATATTGATTTAAATATCATGAAAACAGCCTTAAATAGATTAAAAGTAGATGAATTAGGATTAGATGAAACAGATTATAATCTATTAAAATCAATCATTGAAAAATTTAATGGAGGACCAGTAGGAATAGATGCCATAGCCAATTCCATTGGAGAAGAAGCCACAACAATTGAAGACGTATATGAGCCCTATCTATTACAAACCGGATTGCTTAAAAGAACCACACGAGGTAGAATGGTTACAGAAAAAGGAATAGAACATATAAAGAGTATGGAAAACAAATAAATCTTTATATGTTTTTCCTTTGCTCTCGCGTTATAGTGCCTTTGAAACATCCTATGAAAAGCAATTTAATTTTAAAAATTCTATTGATAGTTATTAAAATATGTGGTATTCTAATAATATAAAAGTAGGAAAGTGAGGAATGAGATATGGCAAAAATATCTTTATCAATTGATGAATTAAACAATATTGTAACAAAAATTAACACTTCATCGCAAAAAATCAGTGAACTATGGAACTCAGTTAAAACAACAGAAATAGCAAAAATAAGAGAATCTTGGATGGGAAAAGACTGTGAAGCATACATTGTTAAAGTTGAGCAGATGGATGTAACAATGCAACAAGCAATAAAAGCATTGCAATTACTTGGAGCAACTTACAAACAAGCAATTGATAATATAGTAGCAACACAAAATAAGATTACAAATGATATACAGGGATTATAGGAGGTGTGATAGATGAATAATATATATGTTGACAGTGAGCAATTATTAAACTGTGCCCTAAATCTAAAAAAAGATGCCACGAATATTTTAACAACATTTCAAAATGAATGTAGCCATGCCATTACAGCAGGGAATGAATGTTTAAGAGTAAGTGGGTTAGATTCTAGTACTATAAATGCATCGTTAAATAAAATATTTACAAAAGCGTATGATCAATTAATGCTACTTGCTAATTTTTTAGCAACTAATGTAGCACAAGAATACGATTTAACAACACAAGCAATTGCTAAATCATTTAATCAAGAGTTTGCTAATGAAATAGCATCATTATTAGGAATTACAATAGGTTCTGTGGCGGGAGGAGCAACAGGAATAGGTACTAATATATCTAGCAGTTCAGGAATTGCTGGTGGTTATACTGGAGGTTCTGGTTATTTTGGAGGTACTGGTGGTTCATCACCATCAATTGGTTCACCAAACGCATCTCCTTATCCAAACGGCAACCAAACAGGCCAAGTTAATTTAACAAATTTAACACCAGAAGAAAAAGCAAAATTAGAAGCGGCAGGTTATAAATGGGAATGTCATGACGGAACATGCGGTTGGTATAAAACAGATCCTAATACTGGACAACCTATTTTAGCAGGCTCAAACGATCTTAATAAGATGTATGGTATTTTGGGTGCTGATCAAAACGGAAAGTATAAGCCTACGCCTTCAACATCAATTAACGGTGGTATGACAAGCGTTCCATCAAATATCAGTAATAGTAATGTAACTGAAACAATTATGATGCAAAAAGGCTTTACAAAAGCACCAGATGGTAATTGGGTAAATAGTGATGGAGTTGTTGTAGGAAGTGGAGATGCTGAAATAATTTCTCATGAATACAATAGATTTTTAGAAAATAGTGGTGGAGATATAAATTCTGCATATAATTCGACACAAGCATTGACGGATCAACTAATTAAAGCAAGCGCCAATGGAGAACCTGTTTTAAAAAGAGATGCTGCTGGAAATCCTTATGTAGTAACTGATTCTAATTTTGGCTTAGGTGGTAATACTAGAAATTCTGATACAACTTCAAGTAATATAAGCTCACATTTAAGTGACGATGAATATTTTAGAATGTATGGTAGATCTCGTGATACATCATCGTCAATTTCAAGTCGAGATTCTGCAATTAATGCTAATTCTATGAAACAAGAACAAATGGCATCAAGGTCAATAAACACTAACGTTTCAAGTACTAAGAGTAGTTATACGAATGAAAAAATGGATATTTTAGGTAAAACTGATAATTCTCCGTCATTTTCTAGTAAGAGTAGTTCATCATCTAATCAACACAAAAGCATTTTTGATATAAATGTTGGAAGTAATAATAGTAATTCATCTTCAAAAAGAGGATCGATCAGTTCTTCATCAAGTTCAATGTCATCAACAACTACAAAACCAACAACAAATGCTAAGTATTCATCTGGTTCATCAATAAAAACTACGCCATCAACAAAAACCACATCTATTTCAAGTCGTGATAGTGCTATTAATGTTAATTCTATGAGAAATGAGCAAAAGGCGGCTAGAACTACATCAAAAGTATATGATTCTTCAACCAAAAGTAATAGTAAATGGGCATAAATAAAAAAAGGGGGATATCATGAACAAGGAAAAAATTAAAATTGACACCATTAATCTTTATGAAGAAATATATAAAATTAATATGATATTATCTTCTTTAGAAAAAGAGTATATTAATATAAGAGATATTACTGTGACATCACTAGACGAAGTTGATAACTCTTATAATTATTATAAAGATTTTGAAAAAAATATAAGAGATTTAATAATAAGATTTCGTAAATTAAATAATATGGTTGTTGGTGGAGTTATTCAAAAATATAATTCTTTTGATGCTTCCTTAAATTATGATTTTAACAATTTAAAAACAATAACTGAAAATATAAGAAGTGAAAATTAGCACAAAAAAAGTGCTTTTTTTTCTTTCGACAATTGACTATTAAATAATTTTATACTATACTATTATTAGAATAAAGAGGTGTATTAATGTGCTTATAACTCTAATTAAAAATGATTTGCTTATTAATTTTACTTTACCATCAAAAGTTAATGGTAGTTATTTTATAACTGATAAAGTAAGTGGAGAAGAAAGAAATTTAATAAGTGTCGAAGGTATTGATGATAAATGGATTTTAAAAAGTAATTTTGATGTTAAAATACTAAATGGCAATAATATAGTTGATTTTATTGTTTTGAACAAAGATAATTTTTATACTATTAAGGTAAATGGTGAAAAATATAACTATCTTTTATATTGTACTGAGGTTTGTGACAATACTTATGTTAATTACATGGTAAATACTAATGAAATTACTATAGGAAATACTACAAATGATGTAATTAATTATAATTGTAATATTATTAGTGCTAATTATGCTAAAATCAAACAGGAGAATAATGTTTTTACTATTGAATCTACTAATCAAAATAATTTAATTTTTGTTAATGGAAAAAGAATACAAAACATGATGCTTACTACAGGTGATTTAGTGTTTATTATGGGATTGAAGATATTGATAATAGGTAACAGTTTATTCATTAATAATCCTGCAAGCAAAATAAATATAAATCAGAATTGTTTTACACCTTGTCATATTAATCAAAATTCTTACTTAGGAAAAAAAGAAACAGGAGATGAAGAAGAAATTTTATTATATGATGAGCAAGACTATTTTTATAGAGCACCTAGATTTGTTACTTCGATTGAAAAAGAGAATATCTCTTTTGATTCTCCGCCTGAGGGTGAATCGCAAAAAGAAAGACCAATCATATATACAGTGGGGCCTATGCTTACTATGGCTATGTCATCTTGTATTTATGGTGTTATGGCTTTAGGTAATGTCTTAACGAAAAAAAACACCATAAGTGAATCATTTCCAACATTACTTATTTCATTTGGAATGCTTATGAGCGTTTTTCTATGGCCAAGTTTAATGAGAAGATATGAAAAGAAAGAAAAAAAAGCAAGAGAAAAACTAAGACAGGAAAAATATCGAGAATATTTAAAAGATAAACAAACAAAAATAGAGACACTCAAGAAAAGACAAACTCAAATACTTTTAGAAAATAATTTAGGCTTAAAAGAATGCCAAAATATTATCTTAATGAAAAAAAGAAATTTATGGGAGAGAAAAATAGAACATGATGACTTTTTATCACTTAGACTTGGCCTTGGTAATACTAGTCTCGCTGTAGAATTGAATGCACCAAGTGAACACTTTAGTTTGTCAACTGACGATTTAAAAGAAACTCTAGCAAAATTAGTAAGTGAATCACATGAAATTGAAAACGTTCCTATATGTTTATCCTTAACAACTAAAAATAATGTAGTAGTTGTTGGAAATGATATTTTAAGGAAAAGATTACTAGATAATTTGATTCTAGAATTGATTGCTTTTCATAGTTATGAAGATGTAAAATTAGTTTTTATGATTGATAATGATGATTATGATTATTATAAAAAGTTTAAAATTCTTCCTTTTGTTTGGGATAATTTAAGAGAAATGAGATTTTTTGCTGAGAATTACGATGAAGCTAGTAAAATTTCTTTCTATTTAGAGCAAGTTTTCTCACACAGAAAATATAGCGATGCTGATAAAATGACTATTAGTGATATTACATACAAGGATGTTAGTCCATATTATGTGATTATTACTAATTCTATTAAGAAAATGCGGAATTTAGAAATAATAAATCAAGTATTAGCAGAAAAAAGAAATTTAGGTTTTAGCATAATAATCTTAAATGATGGATTATCTAATTTGCCAAATGAATGCTCTAATTTTATAGTTTTGGATGAAAATAAAAGTGCAATTATAGAAAATGATTTAAACATTAATAAACAAAAAACTTTTATGTTAGATAATAAAGAAAATATTGATATGTATGACGTTTGCAAACATGTTGCTAATATACCAATAAAATTTTCTAAGCAAAATAGTATTTTAACTAATAGTATAGGTTTTTTAGAAATGTATAATGTTGGTAAAGTAGAACAATTAAATGCCATAAACAGATGGCATGATAGTAGTCCTATTCATAGTTTGTCATGTCCTATTGGGGTAACTAAAAATGAAGAATTATTATACTTAGATTTACACGAAAAATTTCATGGACCTCATGGTTTAATCGCAGGAATGACTGGTAGTGGTAAGAGTGAATTAATTATTACTTTTATTCTTTCTATGGCGGTTAATTATAGTCCATTAGAAGTTCAATTCGTATTGATTGATTATAAAGGTGGTGGTTTAGCAGGAGCTTTTGAAAATAAAGATACTGGTTATAAATTACCCCACATTGTAGGGACATTAACAAACTTAGATACTACTGAATTAAAAAGATCCTTCGCTTCTATTCAAAGTGAATTAAGAAGAAGACAACAAATGTTTAACCAAGCAAAAGAAACCCTAGGCGAGAGTACCATTGATATTTATAAATATCAAAAAGCATATCGTGATGGTAAAATAGATATGCCAATTTCCCATTTGTTTATTATTTGTGATGAATTTGCTGAATTAAAAGTACAACAACCTGAGTTTATGGATCAATTAATTAGCATAGCCAGAATTGGTCGTAGCCTAGGAATACATCTAATTTTAGCAACACAAAAACCATCAGGAATTGTTGATGATCAAATATGGAGTAATAGCAGATTTAGAATATGTTTAAAAGTCCAAGAAAAAAGTGATAGTATGGATGTTATCAAAAGACCGGATGCGGTATCCTTAAAAAATGCAGGACGCTTTTACTTGCAAGTAGGTTACAATGACTTATTTGCCTTAGGACAATCTGCTTGGTGCGGTGGTGGTTATTTTCCAACTGATAAATTAAAGAAAAAAATAGATAGAAGTTTATCATTTATTACTAACATTGGTAATATTATAAAAAGTGCAGATGATAGCAAAAAAAATGATATGATAGCCCAAGGAGAGGAATTGGGCAATATAGTTAGATATTTAAGTGATGTAGCACAGTCAGAAAATATTAAATTAGATAAGTTATGGCTTGATCGTATTCCTGATATTATTTATATTGGAGATTTAATTAAAAAATATAATTATGAAAGTTCACCATTTGAAATAGATCCTGTTATTGGCGAATATGATGATCCTGAAAATCAAAGACAAGGCTTATTAACAATAAATTTAACTGATGTAGGTAATACCTTAATATATGGTTATCCTGGTAGTGGTAAAGATTTGTTGCTTAGTACTATAATATATTCAACAATATTAGATCATACAGCTGACGAAGTAAATTTTTATATTTTAGATTTTGGAAGCGAAACACTAAAAAGTTTTGCAGATGCCCCTCAAATAGGAGATATAATTTTAAAAGATGATAGAGAAAAAATAACTAACATATTTAAAAATTTAATGAAAGAAATTGAGAAAAGAAAAGAATTATTTGCTAATTATAATGGTGATTATAAAAGATATTGTATGGGAAGTGGTAATGCACTACCTATGCTTGTTATAATTGTTAATAATTATGAAGCTTTCAGTGAACTATATGATGAGTTTCAAGATACATTAATTACTTTAACTAGAGATGGGCAAAGATATGGCATTACATTTATTATTAGTACTAGTGGTGTTAATTCAATAAGATATAAATTATCTCAAAATTTTAAAGAAATAATTGCACTTTCCTTAAATGATAAAGCTGATTATTTATCAGTTTTAGGTAATACTAATAATGTTTTTCCATCCAAATCATTTGGGCGTGGTATTATTAGGATAAATGATAAAGTATGTGAATTTCAAACGGCTTATCCATACGATTATGACAATTTAAGTGATTATTTGAAAGTTATTTCACAAAAATTAATACAATTTAGTGATTCTAAAGCAAGTGAAGTTGCCATTTTACCAGACAGGGTAACAGAAAATTTATTAGAACCTTATTTTGGGAATTTATCCGCAGTTCCAATAGGCATATCAAAAAGCAGTTTAACACCATATTTATACAATTTTAAAGATAATTATATGACCATAATTGGTTCAAGAAATATAGACATTAACTTTACATCGAGTCTTGTCAAGTCATTGACAAAGATTAACAATTTAGATATAATGATTATAGATACAGATAGTATCTTAGATAGTAGTAGAATAAATAATGTGTTATATTGTAACAATAATTTAGATGAAGTTTCTTTAAAAGTAACTAGTTTAATTAATAATTTGATGAAATATAAGGAAGCAGGACAAAGAGTAACAAAAGAATTTGTTTGTGTAATTATATCATTAGATGAATTTAGAAGCAAAATCACCATTGAAAATAAAAAAGCATTTGACAAAGCAATCATAGATGGTTTAGGTCTTGGTAATATTAGATTTATTATAATAGATACAATGATAAGATTAAAGAAAATGGAATACGAATCATTCTATATGGAAACAGTAAATAAGAATAGTGGTATTTACTTAGGTGATGGAATAACTGACCAATTTGTAATAAAACTAAACAACACCAACAAAGAAATGACAGAAAACATTGGAAATGACTTTGGATATGTTATTTTACAAGGAAAACCGACACTAATTAAGTTAATTAATTATGAGGAGGGTGATTATGAATAATAAAGTTGATGTTATTGTTTATGTTCCAAAAATAGAAAAAAAATATGAGATATTAATACCAATAGATAAAGATATTTATTCTGTAACAAAACTAATTGAAAAAAGCATCTTTGAATTTACAAATGGCTCTTATTTAAATGTTTTTGGTAATGGTAATTTAATTAACAAAAAAGATGGAAAAATCTATGATGTTAATTTAATTATAAAAGAAACTGATATCCGTAATGGTACAGAACTTATTCTAATTTAATTAAGGAGGCAAGTCATGAATATTCAAGCTAATATTGAAAATCTAAGTATTCGTGGTAAAGAAGTTCAATCTTTAGCCCAAGATTATCAAAATGAAGTAACAAAAATATACTCAAACATTGAAAATCTAAGAAATGCTTGGAGTGGACAAGATAATCAAGCTTATATTAACAAAGTAAATGAATATAAAGCTGATATCGAAAAATTAGGAAAAGTAATTGATAGATATGGACTTTTCTTAGTTGAAACAGCAAGAAACTTAGAAAACATTCAAAATGAGATTGCTAGTCAAGCAGGAAAATTATAGGAGAGAATACAAATGATAGAAAGAATATCATATGAAGAAGTAACTAATATTGCTAATTCATTACACACATCAGCAGAAGCTATTAAATCAATTTTAGATGAAACCTCTAAAAAAATGGCAACAATTAATACAGAAGACACTTGGAAAAGCCAAGCAGCATCTGATTTATATGAAAAATACAATGTATTAGCATCAAAGTTTGAAATGTTTTATACAGCAATTGAGAATTATGCAAGATTCTTACAACAAACTGTAGCAACATACCAAGCTGCTGATAAGACTATTTCTTCAAAAGTTGATGAAATATTAAATTCATAATAAATACTTAAACAAATCACTGAAAAAGTACAGGATAAAAAATAATTATCTTGTTTTTTTCATATAATTAACCATGAAAAGAATTAAATTAAAAAAATTAAAAAAGAAAAAAATTAACACAAAACTATCCATTATATTATTCATCATAGTTATCGGTTTAGTCTTATCGTATATGCTTATCAATTACATATCAAAAAAAATAAATCCCTTTTACATGTCGTATGCCGAAACAGAAGTTAACAAAATATTAACAGAAATAATCAATAACTCAGTTACCGAAGAAGTAGAAAAAGAAATGAACATAAATGAAATATTCAATATACAAAAGAATGAAAGTGGTGATATACAACTAATTGAATACAATTCCATAAACGTTACCAAAATATTAGGAAAAATTACTAACAACATTCAAAACCATTTAATCAAAATAGAAGAAGGCAATATAGATTTAACAGATGACAAACTATTAAACATAGATAAAAACAAATTAAAACGAGGAATAATCTATGAAATACCAATAGGAGTATACTCTAATAGCATATTTCTATCTAACCTAGGTCCAAAAATTCCAGTCAAAATGCAATTAATTGGAGATGTAGCAAGCAGTATTAGCACAAATGTCAAAGAATACGGTATCAACAACGCTCTCATAGAAGTAGGAGTAACCATTGAAGTAAAGAGTCGAGTGATTCTCCCTTATATTTCAAATGACATCAAAATCAAAGGAACCATTCCAATTGCTTTAAAAGTAATACAAGGTAAAATTCCATCATATTATTTAAGCGGTTTTAAAAGTGATTCAAACATAATTACAAGTAGTATCATTCCCCCACATAATTAAAAAAAATTAAAAAAATTAAAAAAATTAAAAAAAATATCAAATATACAAAAATTCAAAAACTACACGGGCGTTTGTTAAAAACTGACACAAAAATCATCCAAAACTCAAAAAACAACCGGGCGTTTTTTAATTTCTGCAGTTTGACTTTATTTCTCTTCTTGCAGTATAGTAAACTTGTTAGGAGGAATACTAATCATGAAAAAAATGTATAAACTTAAAATATATCCAAAACTACCATTCAAATAACACCATTATATGTGAAATCTTCAGATAAAAAGCTGATTACAAAGTCTTGTATATTTAATTGTTATAAGAACAAATTGATAGATAGAAATTTAAATATCAGCATCAATAATATGCTTAAAGAATTAAAATTATATAAAAAAGATAAGTTTGCATAAACCAAAGAGAAAGAATTAAAACATTATAGCAAAAAAACAATAAAATTTAGTACGGCAGTTAGTGTCGGAGTTTATGTCTACGATAAAAGAAAAAATATTTTTATTTGTAGAAACATAGCAATTTTGCTGATAGTCAAAAAAATAAAATTGTTTGTATTAACTTTAAAAATTAGTAAAATTTGGTAAAATACACACAAAAAACAACAAAAATATCCAAAATATTACTAAAAAAACAATTTCTTCTTGCGAATTTAGAACTTTTGTGTTATAGTAAATTTCGTAAATTTTATGTTTGTGGTTTACTTTATATTTCTTCTTGCTTATTAGCACAATTATATAGTAAACATTGCTCAATTATTAATCTATAGCAATATATATTAATAAATATGTAAGATTAGTTCTTACAAAAAACATTATTTTACAAATAAAATATAATAAGGGAGGTTTAAATTTATGAGTAAAAGGAAAATTGTTGCACTAATATTATTCGTTTTTATAAGTTTATTCATGTTCTCTTTTGCTACTCCAAGAGGAATTGGAATAAAAAAGAATAATAATGTGCCCGAAAAAGAAACATTCACAGTAGTTTTCAAAAACTATGACGGAACTATTCTCGATGAACAAACAATTGAAAAAGGTAACAGTGCCAGTTACCAAGGTGAAACTCCGAAAAGACCTAACAGCAAAATATGCAATTATGAATTTACTGGGTGGAGTGATTCTATTCAGAACGTAACTTCTAACATAGATGTTGTTGCACAATATAATTGTGAAAAACGCAGTTATGTGGTTAGATTTATGGATGATGATAAAGTTACTTTACTAGCAACCGATAAGGTCAATGCTGGTGGTACCGCGATCTATTCAGGAAAAACACCTACAAAAATAAATCATGTATTTAATGGCTGGAATGACACATTATCTAATATCTTATCAAATAAAACAGTATATGCGACATATTATGCTGATTATAATCATAATGATATAGATGATGCTAAGGAAGATCATTATAACATTACATTTAAAGCAGGGGAAAATGGTAGTTTAGAAGGAACAACAACTTATACTAACATTTTAACAGGCTTAACTTTTGAGCAAGCAAACATAATTATACCAACACCAGTGCCAAATAAGAACTACAAGTTCAAGGAATGGACACCAAAGATTAATAAAACTGTAAGTGCTAGTGTTGAATATACTGCGGAATTTTATCCAGACTTCAATAATAATAATATTGATGACAGAGAAGAAGAACATTATACTATTGAATTTTTGGCAGGAGAACATGGTATATTAGAAGGAACAACAACATATGAAAATATCCTAACAGGCTTAACATTTGAACAAGCGAACATTGTAATTCCAAAAGTAAAAGCAAATGAAAACTATAAAGCAAATGGTTGGGATAAAGAAATCAACACAACAGTAACCGAAGATGCAACATACACAGCACAATACTTTGCTGATTTCAATAATAACGATATTGATGATGAAACTGAAAGAGTAACAGTAATATTTTATGCAGGAGAACATGGCATAATAGGTAATTCAAAAGAATACATGGTAGAAGGTTTATTACCAGGCTACGATAATTATCCAGATGCTCCAAATATTGATGTTTACTTTGGTTATGGCTTCAAAGCATGGAATCCAAATTATAATGCCAACACAATGATACCACTAGAAAACGCATCATTAGAATTTACAGCAACATACTTTGAAGATAAAAATCATAATGGTATTGACGATGAAACAGAAGAACATTATACAGTTAAGTTTAATGCAGGACTTCATGGTACATTAGAAGGACAAACAACATATGAAAACATCCTAACAGGCTTAACATTTAGTGAAGCAGGAATTGTAATACCAACAATCAATGCAAACGAAAACTATAAAGCAAACGGTTGGGACAAAGAAATCAACACAACAGTAATTGAAAATGCAACATACACAGCACAATACTTCGCTGATTTCAATAATAATGGTATTGATGATGAATCAGAAAAAGTAACAATTACATTTGTACCAGGCGAACATGGTAATTTTGCCGAAAACTCTCAAACATCTTATGTATTATTACCAGGATATGATAATTATCCAGAAGCTCCAGAAGTTATTGCCAACAATAAATATGAGCATACCGGATGGACTCCTACATTACCACTAGGACAAATTGCTATTACCGTAAATAGTGATATTACTTACACAGCAACATACACAAAAACAACTGCCGATATCACAGTAAATGTTACATCAAACATCACTCGTAATGGCACTGCCGTAGCAGGTAGTATTATAGAATATGGTGATAAAATCAATTATACAATAACTATCAAAAACAACGATACAGTAGATGGTTCAGTTAACCTAAAAAATATCATTAATGGTAATTTAGACACAACTGACTTACCAGAAGAATATAAAGCCTTATTAACCAATGAAGGCTACACAGTAAATGTAACCGCTAACAACACTGTAACTATCGAATTCAGTTTAACAGTAAAAGCTAATGTTAATGAAACAGTAAGAGTTGATCTTACATACAGTGTAGATGGAAATGGAACAAATACAATTGAAGGTACAGAATATAATACCGAAAAAACAATTACTATCATTGAAAAAACTGAGACAGTAAATGGAACCAATATCGTAATCGTAATTGACCGTTCAGCAAGTATGGATGGCAACAGAATCGAAAAAGCCAAAGAAGCTACAAATAGTTTTATAGATAAAGTATTTACTAAAAATAGTAATACACATGGTTCTACAGTTACTGTAGTAACATTTGGAACAAACGCTAAATGGGTTGGTGGTTTGCTATTTGGTGGATATGAACACACCCCATATGCTAACCAAATTGGAATTACCGCAACAGATTACAATACAGCACAAAACTTAAAAAAAGCTGTTAATAATATAAAAAATCAAACTACAAATCCAGGCGGAAGTGGTACACCATACTTCAAAGGATTAGAAAAAGCTTATGGCATTTTATACGATGAGACAACTGGCTTATCGACAAACGGCAACCAAAATGCTGTAATATTCCTAAGTGATGGAGCACCAGACGATAATGACAATGTAACATCAAGAAAAAACATCATTAATAACTTAAAAGATAAAAACACAATTATGTATACAATTGGTTTTGGCGTAACAAAAGATTCAGACGCACATAAAGTATTGAAAAATGTTGCATACGACAATGCTGACAACACATATCTTGCAAAAGATGATGGAACAAATGACCTGGTTAATGTATTTAGTGCTATTTCTTCTAAGATCGCCGACAAAAACAAATCAAAACAAACAACAAAAGGTGTAGCAGAAATAGGACAAACAGTTGTAGCAGATTCAACACACCAAATCATTGTCAAAGTAAATGGCACAGAAACATACAAATTTAATTCATTAGAAGAAGCACTTGCATCAGGGGTTATCATAAGTAATGCCACAGGATACAAAGTAAATGCTACAAAGTTCCAAGCTGGCGACAAAATAGAAGTTAGTTATTATGCTTCAATTAGTTAAAAAAATAATGAAAGGAAAAAAAGGAATAAATTATCAAATATTTATTTCTTTTTCCTAAAATTATGTTATAATTAACATATATAGGAGGGAAAAATAAAATGGAAAACAAAGAAAAAGATAATTTTGAAGTTAAGAAAAGTGATTTAAACAAACCAAACAACAAAAAAATCTTAAGAATAATTGGCAATATAGTATTTTGGTTAATTTTCGTAGTTTTTCTAGTATGTGCAGTAACAAGTTATGTTAACTTTACCAAAGTAGAAGACAACAAAGAGCCAAGTTATTATCATACTAAGAAAAATTATACTGAAGATGACCAAAAAGTAGTAGTATATGACTATTACGTTTACAAAATCGTAAGAGTAGATGATAGTAAAGGCACCAAAGTAAGTTTAAAACTATGGTTCCTATCAGACTTAAACAAAAAAGAAAATAAGTAAAAAAATATAAGACACACTAACAAACCCACAAGGTCAAAGATTGTGTCTTTTTTTCCATCTATTTTTGATGACAAAAATTAAACTATGTGTTACAATTATACTAGAGGTGTAAAAAGGATGGCTTATTTAAAATATAAAGAACTAACAAAATACTTTAATTTCTTTGAAGAACTAGATATGGATAAACTACCAGAATATGTAACCGACTACATATTTCCCCACGAAAAAATCATTGGAGCATATCGCACCAGTAGGGACAAAGGCATATTCACCGATAGAAAAATGCTACTTTTCGATGTTACACCATTTTCTCGCACTAAACAAATCCATACAATCCCTTATAATTCCATATCAACAATAGCTATTCTCTTTAAAGGACCAATAGCACGCATCTTGGTCTATGTTGACAGTGGTTATCCTCTTACCTTAAAATTCGTAGGATTAACCGCAAAAGAAAAAACAAAACTACGAATCATGTATAACGAAATATGCAAAAAAGTAGTAGATCGTTAGAAAACAAAATAAAATCTACCTATTTTTTTTAATAAAACTCACAACAACGAATATAATTTATTAGTAAAAACACAACTTTTTTACCTCAAAACATGATATATGTAGTATAATTAAGATAATACAATTTAGAAATGGAAGTGGAACAATGTTAACTTTAACAAAATCTTTATTTGCACTAATGATAGGATTTATGTTAACAACAATATTTGGACTCATCATGATTCCAATACTAAAAAGAATTAAAGTAGGGCAAAGAATAAGCATCTATGTAGGAGAAACACATCAGAAGAAAGCCGGAACACCAACCATGGGTGGCCTCATCTTCATAATACCAACCCTAGCATCAACTTTAATTCTATTATTCATGGGCAAAATTAATTATTCAACCAATTTATTAATTATCTTATTTGTCATGGTAGGTTACGCCCTAATCGGCTTCCTCGATGACTTCATAAGCATAAAAAAGAAAAGAAATAAAGGATTAAGCATATTACAAAAACTGTTTTTACAATTCATTGTCGCCCTAGCATTTTATTACGTTTATTGCAGGTACGGGAGAGGTGATTCAACACTAGAAATAACATTATTTAATTTCAAATGGAATATGGGTTGGTTCTACGGCATATTTATACTATTCATGCTTGTAGCAACCTCAAATGCAGTAAACCTAACCGATGGCTTAGATGGCTTAGCGGGTGGATTATCAGCAATGGCCTTTCTATCATATGGTCTTCTCGCCTGGGGCAGTTATGGCATCCAAGGAAACCAAGACATTGCAATATTCTGTTTCATTCTAGTAGGTTCCCTCATGGGCTTCTTAGTTTATAACACACATCCCGCCAAAGTATTCATGGGCGACACAGGAAGCCTAGCCCTTGGAGCCACCCTAGCCACCGTAGCCATATTAACTTCTCACGAACTAAGTTTAGTAGTTATCGGTGGAGTATTTGTCATAGAAACATTATCTTCAATCATTCAAATTCTATCATTTCACCTATTTAATGGTAAAAGAGTATTTCTAATGGCTCCATTGCACCACCATTTTGAAAAATTAGGCTGGCAAGAAACAGACATAGTCAAACTATTTTGGATAGTAGGATTTATGCTTAGTTTAGTAGCCCTAATATATGGTGTATGGCTATAAAGTGTAACATAATACAAAAAAGAAAGAGGGGGGGAGAATACTATCAAGAAATATGATTTAATATTATTAATCTCAGTGATTATACTATCACTATTTGGACTTTTAATGATATACTCCTCATCGTATATATGGGCCGAATACAAATATGGAGATGCCCTAAAGTTTGTCAAAGCCGAATCATTATTTTTAATTTTAGGAATCGTATTAATGCTTATAGTATCAAAAATAGATTATATGAAATATTACAAGAACGCAAATAAAATGTTAGCTATTTGCGTTTTACTTTTAATTTTAGTATTAATTCCTGGCATAGGCACCGTTAGAAATGGTAGCCGTAGTTGGTTTGGCCTTGGCAGTTTTGGTATCCAACCCAGTGAATTCACCAAACTATCATTAATAATATTCACCTCCAAATATCTAAGCAACAACGACAAACTACTTAAAAACATCAAAAAAGGAGTATTACCAATTTTAGGACTATTACTCACAATATTTGGCTTAATCATGCTTCAACCTGATTTTGGCACAGGCACAGTTATTGTAATATCTATCGTGGCCATATTATTCGTAAGTGGAGTAGATTTCAGTTTTTTTGTCAAAATAGCAATCCTAGGTTTACTTGGAGTCGTAGCCCTGATAGTCGTAGCCCCATACAGAATGCAAAGAATTCTATCATTTATGAACCCTTGGAGCGACCCCCTCGGCAGTGGTTTCCAAATCATTCAAAGCCTATACGCCATAGGGCCAGGCGGACTACTAGGCCTAGGCTTCGGCAACTCAATACAAAAACATTTCTATCTACCCGAACCCCAAACCGATTTTATCTTTTCTATCATCAGTGAAGAGTTTGGCTTCCTAGGAGTAGTTATAGTTACATCCTTATTTCTAACAATTATCTATAGAGGAATAAAAATATCATTAAAAACAACTGACTTATTCGCCAAATACGTAGCCTTTGGCATTACCTTCCAGCTAGCATTCCAAGCCGTCCTAAACCTAATGGTCGTCGTCGGCCTAATTCCCGTTACAGGTGTTACATTGCCATTTTTATCCTACGGAGGCTCCAGCCTACTCATCAGCATGATTAGTATGGGAATCCTTCTAAATATTAGTAGAAGTAGCAACTAAGAATACCATTTAATTAGCTAACATTCCTTTCCTTTCTGTTGCGCTTGCGTTATAATGCCAGAGAATACACCACTTTATAAATAATTCCAATTTGAAAGTAGAAATACTTTCTTTTTTCATCATAAGGCGCATAAAATATTATGAAGCACCATCAAAATTAAAAAATGTACAATACTTTACACTATAAATAAAAACATTATTGACAAAACAAAAAAACATGCTAGTATATATAGACAACAAGAGAAATATAGGGGAAATTTAAATTTTAGTAACATATTATGCTGGGGGTTTTTATGGAAACAAAAGACTTAAAAAAAATAAAAAGAAAAGAACTTTTAGAACTCATGCTTGCTCAGGCAAAAAGAATTGAAGAACTAGAAAATAATTTAGCAAAAATTACCAATGAACTCAATTCCAAAAAAATTAAAATTAAAGAATCAGGTTCAATAGCCGAAGCCTCACTAAAATTAAATTCAGTCTTTGAAAATGCCGAAGCAGCCGTTAATCAATACTTAGATAACGTAAAAGAAAATTGCAAAAAATTAGAAACCACAATCAAAAAAGAAGCTACCGAAGAAAAAAACAAATTACTCTTAGAACTTCAAGAAAAATATAAGAAAAAAGAAAGCCTATTAGAAGAAAAATACAAGAAAAAAGAAGAAGAACTAACCAAACAAACCAAAGAAAACAACAAAAAACTAAAAGCAAGCGTTAAAAAGTCCAGTAAAGAAAAAAGCAAAACCACCAAAGTTAAAGGAAAACGCTTATGAAAATAAAAGATAAATTAAAAAACTACAAAGAAACCTTACAAAAGAAAATTAACAAAATACAACATAAAAATAGGAAAACATTAAGTTATAAAGATATATCTGTCAGTGCCTTAGAAAACGAAATTCACAGAGAAAATTATAAACACAGCTTTTCTAATTTACTAAAAAGCACCATATACATATTAATTATAATCTTAGCATTATCTTCCATCTCAGCAACCTTATTCATGCCAGTTATCGAAATAACTGATTCCAGCATGAAACCATTACTAAGCGACAATGAAATAGTTTTATCACTAAAAATAGGCAAACTCAAAAAAGGAGATATAATAACCTTCTACCATGGCAATAAAATTCTAGCAAAAAGAGTCATAGCCACGCAAGGAGATTTCGTTAACATTGATGAAAACGGCATTGTCTATGTTAACGGAAATAAAATAGAAGAAAATTACGCAAAGAATTTCCAAAGAGGAGACAGTGATATCAAATATCCATTACAAGTAAGTGATAACAGTTATTTTGTTTTAAGTGATGAACGAGATAACATGACTGATTCACGCAACGAAGACATCGGCTTAATAAAAAAAGAAAATATTATTGGTAAAATAATTTTTCGCATTTGGCCATTCAAAAAAATAGGAACAATTTAATAATTATTTTTCAGGGGGATATTATGAAAAAAATTAAAAAAACATTATATTTATTCATAGCACTTCTTATGTGCTTAGAACCTATAAAATTAATCGCGGAAGCAAATAACAGCAATCAAATAGTTAATACTGGTGGAGAAACAGTCGGAGATGGAGTCAAAGTAAGTAAAACCATCGAACCTACAGAATTAGAAAACTATTTTGACATTACATTAAAAGTACAGACCAAAGAAGAAGCTAAAAGCCAAGATTTAGCGGTAGTACTTGTAATGGATATTTCTAATACAATGATAGAAAATAAAGTAGATGGCAATCAAAAAACAAGACTTCGCTCGGCGATGGATGCTGGTGAATATTTGATTAACAATTTTACCAAAAATTCCTTAAACAGTACAGCTAAGAGAAAAATAGGCTATGTTGCCTTCAACTCCAATGCCAATCAAATTTTTGATCTTCAAGAATGTAAAAACCCAAAAAAAGCAAATAATTTAATTAGTTCAATGAAAACTCAAACCAAAAAATTAGTAAAAGATATTGACAATTTAAATTATAGTTACAAAAACGATCATTCACGTTTTACCAATATTGAAGCAGGACTTAAGATGGCATACAATATGCTTTATGAAAATGCTGAAACCAAAAACATTGAAAATAAATATGTAATCGTCTTGTCGGATGGCTTTCCAACCACATATGACCAAACTGACTATAAAGGTTACGATACATACGATACAACTGGAAGATTTTATGACCATGTAAAAAATAGAAAATGCTTATATGGAACCGATTACAGTGAGGAGGGTGCCAGAAGAGCTCAAATACAAGCAACTAAATTAAAAAATTCTGGAACAATCATATATGCAGTTGGTTCGGGAATAGACGCCAACGCTAAAACAATAGATGACTATTTTAACGGCCATAAAAATGATAGTTTTTCAACTATTGATAGATATGATACTAATTACGCAATAGGTAATACCCTTAACGATTTTAAACGTTGGTTAGGCGGAACAGGCAACACTGCCAAACCTGGTATTGGTTCAGGTTATAGTGGTCATTACTTTGATGCCACAGATACTGCTTCATTAAAAGTGGCTTATGATAAAATATTTGAAGACATTAAATACTTGTCTGAAGCCTCATGGGTAGCGGAAGATCCAATGAATTCTAATCAAAGCACCATTAAAGATGTTATTGATTTTGTGGGTCTATATGACAAAAGCAATGATAAGAATAAATTAAAAGATTTCATCACCTATGATTCTAGTCTAACTGACATTGAAAATACTTCTAACAATACAGCAAATTATAACAGTACCGATGATAAAATCAATTGGGACTTAAAAAAATCCAAATATCAAAAAGAGACTGTAGGTAATACAACTTATTATAATTACGAAATAAAATATCGTGTAAGATTAAAAAATGAAACAACTGATTTTATAGAAAATCAAATACTCGATACCAATGGGAAAACAACCTTATCTTATGTTGTTAGAGAAAGTGGCAAAAATCCACGAATAGAAACAATAGATTTCAAAATACCTCAAGTCAAAGGCTACTTAGGTAAATTAGAATTCAACAAATTATCCAACTATGGCAACAAACCATTAACTGGAGCCAAGTTTGTCTTAGTACATGACCATGACAATTGCCCTTGCAAGAATGAACGCAAATACATGGATAAAAATTATCAACAAACAAGCACATCCAATGAAGAAGGAAAAGTAATATTTACAAATATCCCTTCTGGACATAAATATAAACTAAAAGAAGTAGAAACTGACAAATATCATGACATAAACACTAGTGAATATCAAGTTACAGTTTCCTACGGCAATACCAAAACCAATATAACAGATAATCAAATAGTTAATAACTACAAAACCAAAGAATTAACTATCATGAAAATAATAGAAGGCAACATATCAAACAAAGAATTCATTTTTGAAATTGAAGCTACCTACCAAGGTACACCACTAGTAGGAACTTATAGTGTACAAAGAAAACTAGGAACAACCATAAAAACCGAAAATATTGAATTTATAAATGGTAAATCCACGTTTAAATTAAAACACAACGAACAAATCAAAATAAGTGGTTTACCTTATGAAACCAAATATAAAATTAAAGAAATAAATAGAGAAGGCTTTATCGTTAAATATCAAGTTGACGGAAGAACCTCAAAGATATTTGACGGAAGCAACCTAGAAGAACTCATCTTAGAAGATAATATGGAAGTAAAATTCATAAACACTTCCGGATATCTCCTACCAGCTACAGGTAGTTCTTCAATGTTAATCTTGGTAATAATAGGAACATTCTCACTGGGAATACCTATTGTTTATACAGCATTTAATGTTTTAAAAAAAAGGCTGATAATTAAACATTAAAGCAAAAAAAGAAAGGAAAATCGAAATGAAAAAAATCAAAAAAACATTAAGTCTATTACTATTACTAGTACTTAGTCTTGTACAAGTAAACTCAGTAAAAGCAGAAGGAGTAGGAACAATTACTATCAACAAAGCTATAGTAAATGAAACATATTCTATTTATAGAATCTTAGACCTAGAAACATATGATGTACAAAATAATCATTACATTTACAGGGCTAATTCTAATTTTGAAGCATTTATCACTGATGCTACAAAAGGTGGTAAATACTTAGAAGGAAAGAATGAAAACGGGAATACATACTATGTATGGAAAGAAAATGCTGACAAAGTAAAATTTACTGAAGAAGCACTTGCTTATGCAACAACAAATAACATTACACCAGTAGAGGCAAAAACAGCAAATTCTACTACTGTAGAGTTTGAAAAACTAGACTTAGGTTATTACTTAGTAAGTTCAAGTGTAGGTTCATTACTACATTTAACTACAACCAACCCAAATGGAGTTATCAACGAAAAGAACACTCAAACTCCCGATGTAGATAAAGAAGTTAAAGAAAACTCAACAGGAAAATATGGTAAAGTAAATGATGCCACAATTGGAGATACTATTGAGTTCAAATCAACCATCACAACAGGAGCAGGTTACACAGACTACATTTTATATGATAAAATGAGCACTGGTCTAACATTAAATGCTAACTCCATTAAAGCATACGTTATTGCTAATAACAATGAATTTGCAATTGAAACCAGCAATTATACAGTAAACACAAATGTAGAAGGTTATACATTCACAGTAACATTTGATAATGCATTCATTGCAAAACAACCAATTGGCACTAAAATAGTAGTTAAATATACTGCTACATTAAATAAAAATGCTGTTATTGAAGGCGATGGTAACAGCAACGAAACTAACCTAAAATATGGCGATGAAACTACAGATACAAAGAAAACAACAACTTACACATATGCCTTTAACCTAAAGAAAACAGACAAAGATGGTAACGAATTAGAAGGTGCTGAATTTAAACTATATGACAAAGACAATAAAGAAATCTTAGTAGTTTTAAAAGACAGTACAACTAATACATACCGTGTTGCCGTTAAAGGAGAAACAGGCGTTACTATTAAAGCAGGCTATGCTATAATAGAAGGCTTAGATGCTGGAAAATACTTACTTGAAGAAGTTGTAAACCCAGTAGGATACAACAAACTAACCAGCAAAGTAGAAATTGAAATCAATGCTAAGAATGAAAACAATACCTATACAAGAAATACTGCCACAGTAATTAACTACACAGGAGGACAATTACCAGAAACAGGTAGCACAGGTACAATACTATTTGTAACATTAGGTACAATACTTATCTTAGGATTCGGTTTATTACTAGTAACAAAACTAAGAGCATACAAAGCAAACATATAATAACTAGTTTGGTATTTGGAAAAGGAGTCAAAATCTCCTTTCCACATATCAAATAAAAAGATAAAAGTGAGGTAAAAGCATTATGAAAAAGCGTAAAACGACAATTATTATGATAATATTTTTTTTCATAGGACTTTTAACTCTATTTTATCCCACATTAAGCAATTATTACAATGAAAAAAAACAGTCAAGAATGATATCTAACTATGAAAACATTTTGAATAGTACCAACACCATTAATTTTGATGAACTAAAAGAAAAAGCCATTAACTACAACAAAGAATTAAATAAATTAAAAGAACCTCTTTTTAATTATGGTAACCTAAACAACTATTATGACTTATTAAACATCAATAAAGACGGTATGATGGGCTATCTTACTATAGATAAAATAAAAGTAGAATTACCCATCTACCATGGTACTAGCAATGAAGTATTAAACTCTAGTGTTGGACACTTAGAAGGAACATCGCTTCCAATTGGAGGTCCCTCCACCCATAGTGTCCTATCAGCCCACAGAGGACTACCTTCAGCCAAACTATTTACTAACCTAGACAAGTTAGAAATAGGAGATACATTCAAAATAGCTATCCTAGATGAAGTGCTAAACTATCAAATAGACAAAATCATGATAGTTAAACCAAACAATAGAAATAACATCAAAATAGAAGAAAACAAAGACTACGTTACCTTACTTACCTGTACCCCCTATGGAATAAATACACATAGACTACTAGTAAGAGGAACAAGAATAGAAAATACAAAGAAAACAACATACATAACTACTGAAGGATTTAAAATTAACAATTTAATAGTGGTACCCATCTTGACCATACCCATCATCATACTACTATTAATAATAACAATAATTAAACCAGTAAAAAAGGTTAATATTAATAAATATGAAGAATTTCTTTATCCACACGGAAGATAAAATAGGAGGTCATATATGAAAAAGTACGCATATATTTTACTGTTTCTATGCTTGATAAACATTACCCATGTCAAAGCAGAAAGCAATAACACCATAGACTTTAACAAAAAAGGCTCTATTGAAATAACATTAAGCATAAAAGAAGAAGAAACCAAAATAGAAGGAGCCTCAATCACAATTTACAAAGTTGCGCATGCCAAAGAAGAAAACCATAACCTAATATTTGAATATACAAATGAGTTTTCATCATGTCAAGCTTCCCTAAAAAACTTAGAAACTAATAGCATAACAAGTGAAATAGATAAATGCCTAAATAATAATATAAAAGGCACCACCTTAGTTACTAACAAAGAAGGAACAGTAACATTTAATGACTTAGAATTAGGTTTATACCTAGTTAAACAAACTAGCAGAGTAGAAAACTATTCCCAAATAGAACCATTTTTAGTCATGCTACCCAGAGTAATAGATAACAAATGGGAATATAACATCAAGTCAAAGCCTAAAACTGACATTACCAGAGTAATAGATATTACTGTTAAAAAAGTATGGAACCTAAATAATAGCAACACATCAGGGGAAATAAATGTTCCAAAAAGTGTTGAAATAGCCTTATTACTTGACGAAGAATTAATAGATAAAGTTATCTTAAATAAAGATAACAATTGGACTCACACTTGGAAATATTTACAAAAAAGTGATAAATACAGAGTACTAGAAACCAAAGTTCCAAAAGGTTATACAGCAACATATTGGCAAGAAGATAATTTATTCATTGTTACAAACACAAAAACCTTAGTTTATACAGGACAAATGCGTTTCCTAGTAGAAATACTATCTTCTATAGGAATAATATTTATTATAGCTAGTTTAATATATAACAAGGTAAGCAATGAATAAAACAGCAAAAACATTATTCATAATTGGCGTTTCATGTATTCTTTTATCCCTATTACTATTAGCCCGTTTTGAAATAGAAGAAGTATATTCAAAAGAAATGAACAGTGGAACCATGAGTGTTTTACTAGAAAAAAATAAGAAAATAGAAGATAAAAAAGAAAGCATTACAATAAACGGCTTAGAATATGTTGGATACTTAGAAATTCCAACATTAAACCTTAACCTAGCCATTACCAAAAATTATTCCTATGAATCACTTAAAATATCACCATCTATTTATTATGGTTCCATTAAAAGTAAAAATTTAGTTATATGTGGACATTCATATAAAGCCCATTTTGGTTCTTTATATAAATTAAAAAAAGGAGATACTATTATATTTACTGATATATCAAATAATAAATACGTATATGAAGTAGAACTAATAGAAGAGTTATCACCTACATCTATTAAAGAAATGATCGAAAGTGATTTTGATTTAACCCTTTATACTTGTACCAAAGATGCCTTAAAAAGAGTAGTAGTAAGATGTAATATGATTAGTAATTAAAAACTAATCTTTTTTTTGTTTGCCCTTGCTACGCTGTTATAATGCTTAAGAACAACACAAATATCAAAAAACTTACAAATTACCTAATAAAAAATCTACAAATTATCGAAAAAAAAGTATTATAATATTATTATATCTATGCTAAAATTACTATAAGGAGGCTATTTATGAGTGAATATTGAAATATAATAGTGGACAATGTACTTTAAAAAAAATTAAAAAGTAAAGGTGTCGTTTTAATTCAAGGACCCAAATGGTGTGAAAAAACAACCACCGCAGAACAAGCATCTAAAAGCATCTTATATATGGCTAATCCCAGTGAAAAAGAAGAGAATCGTACTTAGTAAATATTAACCCAAGTATATTATTAAAAGGTGATGTTCAAAAACTAATTAATGAGTGACAAATTGCACCAAAACTATGGGATGTGGTTAGATTTGAAGTAGATAAGCGTAGTGGTGAAGGACAATTTATATTGACTGGTTCGGCAGTTCCAGCGGATAATAAAAAATATGACACTGTATGAATAGGAGAACCGACAGGAGAAGTTAGTTTGAAAGAAAAATTTGATGGCAAACAAATACAAGTGGAATAAATAAATTAACATTTGAAGATATAGCATATCTATGTTGTCGTAGGGGATTTCCTAGAAGCATTTTTATGGATAAAGAAATTGCCCTAGAACAGGCATTTGATTATTACGATGCCATTGTAAATACAGATATATCAAAAGTAGATGGAGTAAATATAAGTCCCAAACGAGTAAAGAACCTAATACATGGTTATGCTTATCAAAGAAAAGATAGTGTATATATTGTACCGATAGGTTGCTTAAAAAAATAATAAATAAAAAAAATAATGGAGGTAATAATATGAATAAAATAAGTAATTATATGTGGGGTTTAGTTTTGGTATTACTCGGGGTAATTATAGGTTTAAATACAATGGGAATAACTAGTATTAATTTATTCTTTGATGGCTGGTGGACCTTATTTATAATCGTTCCATGCTTTATAAATCTATTTAAAGATAAAGACAAAACAGGTAGCATAATTGGCCTTATTATAGGCGTTTCTCTACTACTATCATGTCTAGGCATAATGGATTTTAGTATTATATGGAAATTATTAATACCTATAATTTTAGTAATCGTAGGACTTTCTCTTATCTTTAAAGATACCATGAATAGCAAAGTAAAAGAAGAAATTAAAAAATTACAAAACAACAATGGCAAAGAATATTATGCAACATTCTCAGGACAAAACTTAGATTTCTCTAATGAAGACTTTAATAATTGCACACTTAATGCAATATTTGGGGGTATCAAATGTGATTTAAAAAAAGCCAACATCAAAAAAGATACCTTAATAAATGTAGTTTCTGTTTTTGGAGGCGTAACCATATATGTACCAGATGATGTTAAAATAAAAGTAAATTCTACTTCTATATTTGGCGGAGTAAGTAACGAAAAGAAGAACAACAAAGAAGAAAAGGAAACAATATACATAAATGCTACATGCCTATTTGGAGGAGTAGAAATTAAATGAATAGCGTTCAAAGATTAATTAAATACCTAGCGATAGCCTTTGCTTTCCTTTTAATATTTGGAATACTATCTAGTATAATCGAGTGTGCCATGTCACTTGACAAGGCTATCAATAAAAAAGATAATGAAATAAATTTCAAAGATTTAGGACTAGAAGATATTAGTATTTTAGATATTGATATCGGTAGCACCAATTTAATTATTAAAGAAGGAGATAGCTTCAAAGCAGAAACAAATAACAAATCCATTAATTGCAAGCAAGACAATAATAAATTATTTATTAAAGAAAAAAAGAAAAATTGGTTTAACTTTGACAAAGATAACGATTTAATAGTATATATACCATCATATATGGTACTTGATAATACTAAAATAGAAGGTGGAGCGGGCAAAATAACAATAGAAAAATTATCTACCAAAGAATTATCATTATCACTTGGAGCAGGCAAAGTTATGGTTAATAACCTAAGAACTCTAAAAGAAACTGACATTGATGGAGGAGCTGGAGAAATAATTATCACCAACAGTGATATTACTAAATTAGATTTAGATATGGGTGTTGGCAAAACCAAGATTAATGCTAAACTAAATGGTAATAATAAAATAGATGGTGGAGTAGGAAGTCTAAACTTAAATTTAATTGGCAAAGAAGACGATTACCGTATTACCTTAGATAAAGGTATTGGAAGTGCCTATTTAAAAGGTAATAATATGATAGATAAAAAAACATATGGTGATGGTGATACCATATTAGATGTTGACGGAGGCATAGGAAATATTAACATCAACATTACAAGATAGATAACTATTAGAAAAAAATAATATAGTTGGCAAAAAAAACATAAAAATAGTAAAATTAATATATAAGAATAACAGAAGTTAGGTATTTAAAATGAATAGAATATATCTAACAAACTACAATTCTTATACATCTTCAATAGGTTTCATGTCGTGCTACTACGTTCAATTAACTGTGTCTAGTACAAAGATTAGATGAAAAATTAACTAGACATAGTAAATTTCTTCTAAAAAATTAAAACTGCAATAGCATAAAACAAAAAACAACCTTTTATACTGAGGTTGTTTTTATATCCATAACAATTGGTAATATTATTGGAGTTCTACCTGTTTTTTCGTTCAAATATAGAGCTATACCTCCAATAAGATTAGCTTTGAAATCATTGTAGTTATAATTTTTCTTTTTAAACTCTGCATTAATAATTTCCGTAACTTTTCTCTCTATATCCTTGATTAATTCTTCATTCTCATTTACTACAATAAACCCTCTTGTTGTAATAATTGGTCTAGATAATAATTCCATATTTTCTGTATTAACATTCATAATAATAGCCAATATACCATTATCACTCATTAATTTTCTATCTTTTATTACAGCACTTCCTATATCACCAATTCTATTTCCGTCAACATAAACATCATTAGCAATAACTTTACCACTTTGAAAAACATTACCATTTTCCATATTTAAAACATCACCATTACCAAGAATAAATGTTTTTTCTTTTGGTACACCACATAATGTAGCAACATCGCAATGTTCTTTTAACATTCTATATTCTCCGTGATATGGAGCAAAGTATTCAGGTTTAAATAATCTAATCATTAATTTTAATTCTTCCTGTTGCCCGTGTCCTGAAGCATGTACCTCACTCATTGTATTAGTAAATACCTTAACACCTTTTAAATAAAGTTGATTAATAGTCTTAGAAACACTTCCTGCATTACCTGGAATAGGAGAAGAAGAGAATACAACAATATCATTTGGCAATAACTTGATTTGCCTATGACTTCCTGTCGCGATCCTTGATAGAGCTGCGAGAGGTTCACCTTGACTTCCTGTACAAAGCAAACACACTTCACTAGGTTTTAATCTATTTGCTTCTTCTGGTGTAATAATAATACTTTTATCTTTAATATATCCACATTCAATTGCAATTTCAATTGATGTATCCATACTTCTACCAAATAAAGCAACCTTCCTTTTATTCCTTCTACATGTTTCAATAATATGCTTTAATCTATATATATTTGATGCAAATGTTGCAATTATAATACGATTATTCTGGTATGTTGAGAATATATCATTTAAAGTTTCGTCAACTTTTGATTCACTTAAAGATACTCCGGGAATAGTCGCATTAGTACTATCACTCATAAGTAACTTAACGCCTTTTTTTCCTAATTCAGCCATTTTATGAATATTTGACATTGGACCTACTGGCGTTAAATCAAACTTAAAGTCCCCAGTCATAATAATTCTTCCATTCGGCGTATCAATACTTATACCATGTGAATCAGGAATAGAGTGAGTAGTCATAAAAAATTCTATATTAAAATATTTAGTTTTAATTTTAGTACTCTCATCATATATGATAAGATTCTTGTACTTAATATTTTTTTCTTCTAACTTTTTTCTAATTAAAGCTGTCGCTTGCTTTGGAGCATATATTGCAGGTATTTTAACCATTTGTAATAAGAATGGTATTGAACCAATATGATCTTCATGTCCATGCGTAACTAATAATCCCTTTATCTTACTTTCATTTTGTTTTAAATAAGTAAAATCAGGAATAACATAATCGATTCCAAGTAACTCATCATAAGGAAACATAATTCCAGAATCAACAATAATAATTTCATCATTATGAGTTACAACATACATATTCTTACCAACTTCGCCAAGTCCTCCTAAAGCAAACACCAAAGTTTTGTTTATATGTTTCATAATATTAATAACATCTAAGTTATTTTATTTCCTCCTTCTTTCGTTTTTTTTAATAAAGAATTAATCGCCTTCAATTATACTATATTATTTTAAATTTGGCAAGTATACCTTGACAAAACCAAAAAATCTTCGTAAAATATTTATAGTGAATAAATGCTTATTCAAATAAAAAAAGAAAAAATTATAAAGATATATTTGAGGTGTACCATGAAAAAATGGAAAATAATAACCCTAATATTACTATTAACAGGTTGCAGTAAAGTAACCTCAGTTAGCAATGATTACATAAATATTACAAATAACATTATTGACAGTAACAGTAAACTTATAAATATGACATCCATTGGTTATAAATACTACATTCCAAAAGGAGTAACACTGATAAAAGACAATGATTTTAATCAAAAACTTAAAGTCAACAACACATACATGTATTTATATACTGATATAGTTAGTTATTATTATCGAAATGATGATAATTATCAAAATAATGAAGAAAATTTATATTATTACAAACCCATAGAAAACGGGCAAAAAAAGGGGTTTTTAAAAATAAAAAAAGAAAATGATCAATTTCTACTTGAAATTGTCTATAATTATGCTAAAATAGAATTATATAGTAGTAAGTATTATTTGAATCAAAATATCGCTTATGCATCAATTATCTTAGATAGTATTAAGTATAATGATACCGCGATAAAAACATTAATTAATAAGAATTATTTTTCTAGTTATGAGCAAAAATATGCGTTAGATAAACCTAAAACAAGTGAAAGTAACTTCTTAGAATATAGTGAAGAATACAATACATACGAAGAAAAAAATGAGTTGCCTGATGATAAGGCGATAAGCAATAAACATTAAAAAAAAAGGAGTGGACGAAGTGAGCCTATTAGATAAGTTTAAAAATTTATTTACCGATGAAGAAATAGTCGAAGTTACTAAAGAAATTGAAATTGAACCAAAGAAAGAAGCACCAAAATTGCCAAAAGTAATGCAAGAGCAAATAGATGAGTTGGAATTAACTAAACAAGTTATTAAATCAAGTGATGATAAAGATGATGATATATTAAGTGATAGAGAATTAATTAAAACCAAAACAAAATTTAATTTTCCCGTATCATTTGATGATGAAATAGTTAGTTCTAATAAGAATGTTTTAAGTTCAAGAGTGGCTAAAAATAGTAGTATTTCTAGTAATCAAACTAGTAGCAAAGTAAAAGAAATCAAACCTCTTTATAACATGAGTGCTAAAGAATTAGAAAATACAAGAAAGTTATATAAAGATGAGAAGATTACTAAAATAAGTAAACCAAATGAAAAAAAGTTTACTCGTTCACCAATAATATCACCAGTATATGGTATTTTAGATAAGAATTATAAAAAAGAAGAATTACGAGCTAAAGATGAAAATTCATATGAAATACCAAGAGGAAATAAAAAAGTTGATTTTGAATCAGTACATAAAAAAGCTTTTGGTTCACTAGCGGATGATATTAAAGATGGATTGCTTTGTGATGACTGTGAGTTAAAAAAAGCATCTTTACAATTTCAAAAACAAGAAAGTGATGATTTATTATATGATATTACCATAGAAAAAGAAAAAGTTGAAGAAAAAGAAAAAAATGAGGATAATTATGAGAACTTTGGTGTATCATATGAAGTAGAGGACTCTGTTAAAAACATAGAACCAGTTAAAATTAAAGTAGAAGTAGAAAATAAAACATTAGAAGACGATATTATTTCAAATGTAGAAAATGAAATACCAATAGAAGATTGTAATAACAATGAAGTAGTCGCGGAAAAAATAGAAGTAAAAGAAGAAAAAAATAAAGATAATTTAGAATTAACTGATGATTTATTTAATCTAATTGATTCGATGTATCAAGATAAGGAGGAATAATATGACATTGGAAGCATTTTTTAGCACGATGTTATATATGCTTGGGTCTATTTTACTTATTGTATTAATAATATTAGGTATAAAGTTAATTATTACTATGAATAAAATAGAGACTGTAGTTGATGATATTAATGTAAAAGTAGATAAATTAAATGGATTATTTAATATTATTGATTATACTACTGATAAACTAGCCCTTGTCAGTGATAAAATGGTTGATGGAGTCAGTTATATATTAAAAAAGGTATTCTTTAAAAAAAATAAAAAAAAGGAGGAGAAAGATTATGAGTAAAAAAGGATTTGGGAAGTTTTTAGCGGGAGCATCTTTAGGAGCAGGATTAGCCTTATTATTTGCTCCAAAAAAAGGTAGTGAAACAAGACAAGAATTAAAATTAAAACTAGATGAATTGTGGACTAAAGCTAAGAATGTCGACACTGACGAAGTAAAAGAAGCATTTCAAAAAAAAGTAGATGAAATAAAAAAAGAACTTAGTGATTTAGACAAAGAAAAAGCAATAGACCTTGCCAAGAAAAAAAGTGAAGACTTAAAAAAACAATGTGAAGAATTATTAAAATTAGCAAAAGAAAAAGGCACTCCCGTATTAGAAGGTGTTGCTAAAGATGTTAAAGAAAAAGCAATTATAGTAACAAAAGAAGTCCTTAAAAAATTAGAAGATCCTAAGAAATAAAAATACTATTAAAGACATATAAACTAATAAGAAAAATACGCTTATTAGTTTTTTTTAGGAAAAAAATCAAAAAAAGTGTACAATTTACAAAAAACTAATTGTAATTTAAAAAAAAGTATGCTAAAATTAAATAGAATAAAGAGTCATATAAAAAGGAGCGATTAACATGGCATTTAGTAAAATTAAAAAAATTATTAATGGAGAAGATGATAATCTTGATAATAATGGTGATGATGAATACTATAGTGTTGAAAATGTAACTCTGCCTTCTAACGGAGGTAAAATGATTTTATTAGAACCACGAGCTTATTCTGAGAGTCAACAAATTGCCGATCACTTAAAAAAAAGGAATACTGTAGTAGTTAACATGAAAAGAGTAACAAGCGACCAAGCTAAAAGAATCGTTGACTTTTTAAGTGGTACAGTATATGCAATAAGTGGTGATATGCAAAAAATTGGCAATGGTATCTTTTTATGTACCCCTAAAAACATTGATGTAGAAGGTAAAATTACTGAAGATGATATCAAGGGTAAAAAGAACGATGATGAATGGTAGTTTTGTGAGGTGTGCTAATGAAAAAATTTAGTATTGTAGAAAATGGCTATAATCAAAAAGAAGTAAACGAATTTTTAGATATAGTAATAAATAGATTAGAAAAAGTAGTGACCGAAAATAACAAATTAAATATGCAAATAGAAGAACTAAAAAACGAATTAAAAGAAAATGGTAATGCTGAAGAAAGACTTAACAAAGCCATTCTAGCGGTTCAAGAAACATCGGATCGAATGAAAGAACTTGCCAGAGCAGAAAGCCAAATGATTATTGAAGATGCCAAAAGAAATGCCAATTCAATAATTCATGAAGCCCTAGTCAATGCTGAAAAAACTGAGTATCAAGCTAATTGCTTAAGAAAAAATATTACTGTTTATAAAAACAGAGTTAAGTCTATCTTAGAATCTCAAATAGAAATTGCCGAAGATTTAGATAAAATTGAGATATAAGTATTGTAATTTAGAAATTAATATGTTATAGTAGTAACTGTTTTCAAAACAAGAGCGGAAGACGTAATTAAAAATCTTATTATAAGAGAGCCTAATATTTGGTGCGATTTAGGCAAATAAGTTTTAATTAGAATCACTTCTAATGTTTTTAATTGAATTTATTAGATTAAAACGGTAGTGCGTTATAACTTTAAGAGCATAAATTAATTTTATGAACTAAGGTGGTACCGCGATAATTCGTCCTTATAATATAAGGATTTTTTTTTATTTAAAGAAGGAGGAAATAATATGTTTAAAGAATTAAAAAAAGGAGAAATATCAAAAGTTGAAAGTGAATATTCTAAGTTTTTTATAGAAGATAAAATTTTAGAAAAATCAATTGACAAAGGCAAAGAATATTTTGTTTTTTATGATGGCCCTGCGACGGCAAATGGCATGCCAGGTTTACATCATATGGTTGCTAAGTTTTTAAAAGATGCTTTTTGTAAATACAAAACAATGCAAGGATATAAAGTAATAAGAAAAATAGGCTGGGATACTCATGGATTACCAGTCGAAGTACAAGTAGAAAAAAAATTAGGATTTACTGATAAAAAAAGTATTGAAAAGTTTGGTATTAAAGAATTCAACGAAGAATGTCGTAAAGCAGTATGGGAAAATGAGAAAGCATTTAGTGATTTAACTACAAAAATGGGACAATTCATTGACCTAAAACACCCATATGTTACATATGACAATAACTATATTGAAACCGAATGGTGGATTTTAAAAAAATTCTTTGATGAAGGACTGTTCTATGAAGGACATAAAATATTACCATATTGTCCTAGATGTGGCACAGGATTAGCATCACATGAAGTAGCTCAAGGATATAAAGAAATATCCGTTGATACAGTAATAGTACCAATGAAGAAAAAAAATGAAGATGTTTATTTCTTAGTCTGGACCACAACACCATGGACCCTAATTGCCAACGTTGCTTTATGCGTAAATCCTGATGAAACATATATAGAAGCATTAAGCCAAGGATATAAATTTATCGTTGCTAAAAAACTTGCTTCCAAAGTACTTGGGGATGATTATGAAATATTAAAAGAATATAAAGGAAAAGACCTAGAATACACAGAATACGAACAACTAATTCCAAGCCTAAAAGTAGATAAAAAAGCATTCTATGTAACATGTGATAACTATGTTACCATGGAAGATGGCACAGGTATCGTACACTTAGCTCCAGCCTTTGGCCAAGATGACTATAACGTAGGAAAAAGATATGATTTACCATATTTAAATCCAGTTGACGATACAGGAAAATATACTGAAGGCTTATGGGAAGGAAGAAACGTATTTGAAGTGGATATTGATGTTATCAAATATCTAAAAGAAAATGATAAATTATTTAAAAAAATAAAAATGGTACATAATTATCCACATTGTTGGAGATGCGATAGCCCATTATTATACTATTCTAAACCATCATTCTATTTAGAAATAACTAAAATAAAAGATAAAATAGTAGAAGAAAACAAAAAAGTAAATTGGTATCCTGATTATGTTGGCGAAAAAAGATTTGGTAATTGGTTAACCAACTTAAATGACTGGGCAATATCAAGAAACAGATATTGGGGAACACCACTTCCTTTATGGAGATGCGAATGTGGCCATGACATCATGATAGGATCTAGAAAAGAATTAATCGAAAAATCAATTGAAAAAATAAGTGATACTATTGATTTACATAGACCTTATGTTGATGATATCCATATCAAATGCCCTAAATGTGGCAAGAATATGAATCGAGTAACCGATGTAATCGACTGTTGGTTTGATTCGGGAGCAATGCCTTTTGCTCAATACCACTACCCATTTGAAAATAAAGAAACTTTCAACAACCAATTTCCAGCAGATTTTATTGCCGAAGGAATCGATCAAACAAGAGGCTGGTTTTACTCATTACTAGTAATATCTACCTTTGTAAAAGGGTGCTCACCATATAAAAACGTTTTAGTAAACGAATTATTACTTGATAAAAATGGCCAAAAAATGCATAAAAGTAAAGGCAATGCTATAGAACCATTTTCAACAATAGAAAAATATGGTGCCGATACAGTAAGATTCTATTTACCTTATGTTTCACCCGTATGGACACCTTTAAAATTTGATGAAGCAGGCTTAAAAGAAGTATATTCTAAATTCTTTAATCCGCTAAAAAACACTTACACTTTCTTCCAAATGTATGCTAATATTGACAACATTGATCCAAGAAACTTCAAAGTAGATTATAATGATTTAGAAGAAATAGATAAATGGTTATTATCTAAATATAACAACTTAATTAAAGATGTAACTAGCGCATATGAAGAATATGATTTAAACAAAGTAGTAAAAAATATAACTGATTTTGTCAGTGAAGATTTATCCAACTGGTACATTAGAAGAAATAGACAAAGATTTTGGAAAAGTGCTTTAGATAATTCCAAAAAAGGAGTATATCAAGTAACTTATGAAGTATTAATAGGAATAACACAATTAGTCGCACCAATTGTACCATTTATCACTGAAGAAATATATCAAAATCTAACAGATAAAGAATCAGTCCACCTAAGTGATTTCCCTAAATGCAATGAAGAACTAATCAACATCGAATTAGAAAATAAAATGGAATTAGTTAGAAATCTAATATCACTAGGAAGAAATGTAAGAGAAGAAACTAAAATAAAAGTAAGACAACCATTAAGTGAAGTTATCTTAGATGGCAAAAACGAAAGTATCCTTAGTGATGTAGTTAACCTAATAAAAGAAGAATTAAATGTAAAAAATGTATTATTCGTTAAAAATATAACTAATTACATGAACTTATCTGTAAAACCTAATTTCAAAAATGCTGGTAGTATATTTGGTTCCAAAATAAAAGACTTTGCTAATTATTTAACTCATTTAAATGAAAAAGAAATTATATCTATCCAAAATGGAGAATCCAAATATTTTGAAGATATCCTAATTAATAATGATTTAATTGATGTTAGAATAAGTGCAAAAGAAGGATTTAATGTAGCATCAATAAACAATAACTTTATTATTTTAAATACTACTATAACTGAAGACTTATTAAATGAAGGTCTTGCTAGAGAAGTAGTAAGTAAAGTACAAAACTTAAGAAAAACATTAGGCTTTGATGTAGAAAATAGAATAAATATATACTATGATGCTAATTTAGACTTTGACAAACACATTAAAGATTATATACCTTATATCAAAGATGAAACCTTATGCGTTAACTTAATTAAAGAAACCTTAGATACTGAAACTACTAAAATAAATGACTATGATGTTAAATTTAGATTAGAAAAGAACAATGATTCTTTGTCAAATAGTGTGGATGAATAAAAATTCACTATGATAATGTAACTATTTTAAGATGTTGAAAATGTTAAATTTTCAACTTCTTTTTTATATAGAAATGTTTCACATCAATTGTAACACAACAAAGGATTAACAAATTTTTCTAAAATGTTATTGACAAAAATAATAACAAATAGTAAAATAAATATATAAGATAGAAGAAGGTGTTTGATATGACAAGAACAAATGAAGCAAATAACAATATTCGAACATGCGTATGCAGAAAGTTCTTTTGTAGTACTATACTAAATACCTTAAATTATATAAATTGTAAACAAAAACAATAAGCGAGTATTTTGATACTAGTTTTTTGTTTTGCTTTTTTTAAATGCAACTTGTATTATAAAAATATATAAACAAATAGAAAGGAACATTTAAATATGAAGAATATTATTAATTTCTATAAAAAACATCATAAAATATTAATTATTAGTTTCTTACTAATTATAGTAATCTCCCTATTAAGTGGTACTTATGCTATGTTTCAGAGAATAGATAAAGCTGAATATGCTAATAATTATAAAACAGGTAATTTACAAATAGAATTTACTAGTATATCAGGTACAATTAATTTAGAAAAACAAGTACCTATTACAGATGAAGAAGGTAAAAATTTAACACCTTATAAATTTAAAATAACTAATGTTGGTAATTTAGCATATACATTTGATTTAAAATTAGTATTAGATTCTAATTATATAGAATCACATGGTTGTAATGATAATATAATACCTAATGAATATATAAAAGTACAACTTAATAATGAAGAACCTATTTTATTAAGTAATCTTAGTAATAATACAATAATAAGTAATATAACCTTACAGCCTAGTGCTTATATTAATTTTAGTTTAAGAATGTGGATTGCGGAAGGATCTCCAAATGATATAATGGGTAAACATTATCATGCAAAAATTACATCTACTGGACAAGCTGTATCTCCCGAGAATATCATATATAATGAACCTAATGCTCCAGTTTTAGCAGATGGTATGATACCTGTAACATACGATGAAAGTAAATCTACTTGGGTTAAAGCAGATATAAATAATACTAATAATAGTTGGTATGATTATGATAATAAAAAATGGGCAAATGCTGTTATGGTTAATACTGATAAAACTAGTTCTGTTACTAATTCTAAATCAAGAAGTGAATATATGTCATCTGATATAAACACAGAGGTATTAGAAGATGATATCCTAGCTTATTATGTGTGGATACCAAGATATAAATATAAATTATTTAATGTTGATTTAGAAGAAATTAATTCTCAATTAATAGATATAGCATTTGAAAAAGATACAGAATCTACAGGAAAAACAATTTGTACAATAAGTGAAATGGGAGTCGAAACTTGTACTAATAAAGTAAATGGTAATTACTATACACATCCCGCATTTACTCTAGGAGATACTGAATTAAAAGGAATATGGGTAGGAAAGTTTGAAACGACAGGAAGTACTACAACACCAACAGTAAAACCAGGAATATCATCTTTAAGAGATATAAATGTGTCAAGTATGTATAGTACAGGACAGTTATTTAGGTCAACAGATTATTTAACTACTAATGGAGTAAATCAAACAGATGCTCACATGATGAAAAATGTAGAATGGGGAGCAGTAGCCTATTTAAAACAAAGTATATATGGATTAGGTACTACTGATATAGCAAAAAATAATAGTTCAAGTTATATAACAGGAAGAAGCACAGGAGATCCTACAGTAACTAGTAATACTAGCGAAGGAACATATAAATATAATGAACCAAAGATAGAAACAGAATTGGTTGAAGGTACAGGAACAGAGTTAACTATAGCAACACCAGCAAGTGATAGTACTTATACTTGGACTAATATTGGCACTAGTGATAGTCCAATATGGAAAAGTGCTAACCAAGGGGTTGCAAGTAGCAGTACAACTTTAACTTATGCTTTTACATTGACTGGACAAGGTGTATTGTCGTTTGATTATAGTGCTTCAAGTGAAAGTGCTAATTATGATTATTTATATTACGAAATAAAACAAAATGATACAACGATAGATAATACAGGAACAACTACAAAAATAGGTGGAACATCAAATGGAACAGCAGATGATTCTATGACTTATATATCAAAGACTCATATTTTAAGTGCTGGTTCATATACGCTTGTCTTTACTTATAAAAAAGATAGTAGTGTAGATAAAGGAACTGATTCAGGATATGTAAAAAATGTGAAAGTAATAGATGGAGCCGAAGCAAGAATTACATATTTAATAGAACAAGGGGGAGGAGCAGCCTCTACCACAGGTAATGTTACTGGGATTTATGATATGGCGGGCGGTTCATGGGAATACGTAATGGGAAATTTTAGAAAATATAGAGAGGATTCAGGATTAAATGTTAGTGAAGTACCAGCAGAACATATTGATATATACTCAGGAACAAGCGATGCAGAAAGCCACCTAGGAGATGCAACAGGGGAAACAGCAGGCTGGTATAATGATGAAACAAACTTTGCTAATCATTCTAACCCTTGGTTCATACGTGGGGGCTACAACGGCAAAGGGGATATTGCGGGTGTGTTCAGCATCGACAGCAGCACGGGTGGAAGCTACTACCAGAGCTGCGCGTTTCGTGTTGTGCTTTCCACTACGGGAGCGTAAGCGAGTGTGAAACACAGATAGAGCAATTTATGGCGAAGGCAATGTATAATATGATACATACCATACTTGGTATGGGGATTGCCCACACCGCACTCATTTTTGCGGGGTGGGCATGGTAAAACGCCCGTAAGGGCGGGAAATTAATTAGGATTTGACATTTGTAAATGTCAATATGAAATATCATAAAAATTTTAAAGTTAAAGAGTCATAATTTTAAGATATTTATGACTTTCTATTATACAATTTATACTACAATTATAGAATAACAAAAGGACTAATAAGTTAACTTACTAGTCCTTTAAAATACTATATATTTTTTCAACGTTTATCTTTTCTTCATTTTTATATTTTGGTATTAAATGTAAGTGGTAGTGCTTTATAGCTTGAAGTAAACCATTATTTTGCACTAAAGTAATACCATCTGCATGTAATTTACAGGTAAGTAGTTTAGCTATTTCTTTACTTACTTTATTAATATGTGATAATACATCTAAAGGTATATCATATAAATCTAAATAATGTTTCTTTGGTACTATTAGAGTATGTCCATTGTTATCAGGATTAACATCTAAAAAAACTTTAACAACATCGTCTTCATAAATAGTATAAGATGGTATTTCTCCTTTAATTATTTTACAAAATATACATTCCATATTCTTTCACATCCTTTAAATTTATTTTAACAAATTAGTTTATTTTTGTCTATAATTTTTTTAAATATGGTGTTGATAAACCAATATTGTGGTAAATAGTAATAGTTCATTTTATGAGGTTAAGGAATAAATACAGGGTAGTCCATAACAGTAAATATTACAATAATTATCTTTGTTCTAATATGGTATGAGTTTAATACTGTCTCTAAAACTCTTTATATAAGATGATAATATAAATATTATGGGGATTTTAAAGTATTCTTTTCAAACAAATGTATGAAGACATCTTGACATTATGTTTCAATTGTAGTATAGTTAATATACGAACAAAAAAAGAAGGTGTATTTATGAAAAAAATTATTTTAACAGGAGAACGTCCAACAGGACCACTGCATATTGGGCATTATGTTGGAACATTAAGAAATAGAATAAAGATACAAAATTCTAATGATTTTGATGAGATGTATCTTTTTGCGGCGGATGCTCAAGCATTAACTGATAATTATGATAATCCTAAAAAAGTAAGAGATAATGTTTTTGAAGTAGTTCTTGATAATTTAGCATGTGGAATAGATCCTAATAGGGTTAATTACTTTATTCAATCGGAAGTACCTGAATTAACCGAACTTACATTTTATTATATGAATTTAGTAACAATAGCTAGATTATATCGTAATCCTACGGTAAAAGAAGAAATTAAACAAAAAGGAATGAATGAGAGTATTCCTGCTGGATTCTTCACTTATCCTGTTAGTCAAACGGCTGATATTACGGCGTTTAAAGCAAATATTATTCCTGTTGGGGCTGATCAATTACCAATGATAGAACAAGCAAGGGAAATAGTGAGAAAGTTTAACTCAATATATGGCAATGTTTTAGTAGAACCTGAAGCTCTATTACCTAAAACATTGAATGAAAAACGTTTGGTGGGTATTGATGGTAACTCTAAAATGAGTAAATCTTTAAATAATTGTATTTATTTAAAAGATAGTGAGGAAGAAATAAAAAGAAAAGTATTTTCTATGTATACTGATCCTAATCACATAAAAGTAACTGATCCAGGAAATGTTGAAGGAAACGTAGTATTTACTTATTTAGATGTTTTTTGTAAAAATGATTCATTTAGTAAATATTTACCTGAATATAAAAACCTTGATGAATTAAAAGATCATTACAAAAGGGGTGGATTAGGTGATATGAAAATAAAAAAATTCCTAAATGATATCTTACAAGAAGAATTAAGACCAATAAGAGAAAGAAGAGAAGAATTAGAAAAAAATCCTGAATATGTATATAATGTTTTAAAAGAAGGGACTAGAAAAGCTAGAATTAAAGCAAGTGAAACACTAAAAGAAGTAAAAGAAGCAATGAAGATTAACTATTTTGATAATGATTCATTACTTTATGAATTAAAAAATAGATAGGTGATATAATGAAAGACTTAAATGTTGTATTTATGGGGACTCCTACATTTGCTGTGCCAATACTAGAAGCATTAATTGAAAGCACTAAAGTTTCTTTAGTAGTATGTCAACCAGATAAAGAAAAAGATAAAAAAGGTAACATTATAATACCTCCAATAAAAAAAGTAGCCTTAGAACATAATATTCCTGTATTTCAACCAATTAAAATAAAAGAAGATTATCAAAAAGTATTAGATATGAAACCTGATATTATTATTACTTGTGCTTTTGGCCAAATAATACCAGAAATTTTACTTAACTATCCTAAATATAAATGTGTTAATGTTCATGCCTCATTACTTCCTAAATTAAGAGGCGGAGCCCCAATACACTGGGCTATCATTAATGGAGAAAAAGAAACTGGTGTTACTATCATGTATATGGATACTCATATGGATAGTGGTGATATAATAACTAGTGAAAAAATTAAAATTGAGAGTGATGATATTCTAGATACATTGTATAATAAACTAAGCTTATTAGGAAGGGATTTACTCATGAAAACTTTACCTAACATTATAAGTGGTAATATCACTAGAACAAAACAGGATGAAAGTAAAGTGACACTAGGGTATAACATAAAAAAAGAAGAAGAACATATTAATTTTAATAAAAACAGTATAGATATACATAATCTTGTAAGAGGCTTAAATTCTAATCCAGGAGCCTACTTTATTATGAATGATACAAGAGTGAAAGTATATGAAACTGGAGTTTTGAATAAAAAATATGATGGTGTTATTGGAGAGATTGTAGATATTAACAAGGAAGGATTGATAGTTAAAACCAAAGATTCTTCTATCATCATAAAAGAAATAAAGTTGGAAGGTAAAAAAAGAACCAAAGTAAAAGATTATTTAAATGGGGTTAAGGATAAGAATAATTTAATCGGAATTATTTTGAAATAATATTTAATTAATTTAGAAAATTTGTTATAATAAATAAAAGAGTAGGAAGTGGTACTGATGAATAATAACTTTTCATTTAATTATAATAAAGATTTAGGTGAAAAAAAAGTATATGTAGAACAAATGGAAGAAAACCCAAATAATAATGATTATAATAACTATAATAATAAACAAACAAACAAGTATAAAATAATTGGTATATTACTTGGTGGATTTCTTGTTTTTCTTGTTTTATTTATTATATTAGGATTATCTATTAGAAACAACATAGATAAAATTGACTTTGGTAATGATAAAGATACTACTATTAAAGATACTCCCAACAAAGATAATAATTATAGTGAATATACATATGATATTAGTTATAAAATAGAAGATAAAACCAATTTATGTAAATATAAAATAACTACAAAGGATGAATATATTTACATTGTAAAAACTATTAATGATGTAATTAGTAATTATGTAAGTTATAATGGTTATTATTATTTAATAGAAGAAAATGATTATAGATTAGTTTATGAGAGTCAAGTATTTGATATATTACCTTATCAATTATTAGATATCAACAATATCAATAATTATATAAAATTAGGCACAGAAAATAATGATAATATTGTAAAAAGATATAATATTAAAATAAAAGATATAACCCTACTTGATAGTATAGATAACATAACTATTAGTTTAATAGCTAATGATTATGAAATAGATTATACTAATTTATTAAAACTATATGATAAATATGAATACTTTAAAGTAATAGTAAGTATGAAGTAGGTGAGATTAATGTTAAATAAAAAGGGATATACCCTAGTAGAATTATTATCAGTATTAGTTATTATTGGTATTATAGCATTAATTATTATACCAGTTAGCTTACGTAGTTTAGATATATCTAATGACAAAGTAGAAGAAACATTCAAAGAAAGAATTAAAAATTTGGTAGATACTTATATCTTGTTTAATATTAAAAATGTTGAACTAAAAGAAGAAGATACTACCGATGATAAATATTTAAAGACCGTTACTTTAAAAGATGTATTACTGTATAATAATATTTCTAATGTCGTTAATCCTAAAAACAGTATGGGTTGTAATATAGAAACATTAATTGATATATATAAAGATAAAAATAATAATTATTGTTTTAAAATAGAATCTTTAGAATGTCTTACTAAAGATAAGATTATCAATACTTGTGGATGAGGGGGTTATTTATGAAAAAAGTATATATTTTTGCATTAATTAGTTTAATTATAGATCAAATAGTAAAAATACTTGTATCTAATTATTTAATATTAGGTCAAACAATTAAAATAATTAATAACTTTTTTTATTTAACTTATGTTCAAAATAAAGGTGCTGCTTTTTCTATTTTAATTGGTTATAGATATATATTAATTATTATTACTTTTATCTTTTTATACTATTTACATAAATGTATAAAGAAACAAAAAAGCTTTAATAAATTAGAAATTATTAGTTATGGATTATTATTTGGGGGCATAATAGGTAATTTAATAGATAGAATTATATATGGTTATGTTATTGATTATTTTGATTTTATGATATTTAACTATAATTTTCCTATCTTTAATTTAGCGGATTCATTTATTGTAATTGGGTGTATAATATTAGTTATTAATTCTTATTTAAAGGGGGAAGATTTATGAAAATAGAAGTATTAGAAAATAATATAAGATTAGATAACTATTTAATTGATAAAATAGATAGTAGTAGAAGTAAAATACAAAAATTAATAAAAAATAACAGCATATTAGTAAATAATAAAAATACTAAAAGCAGTTATTTAGTTAAAATAGGAGATATTATTACTATAGATAATATAAAAGAAGAAGAAAATAGTAATATAGAACCTGAAGATATAAAATTAGATATTGTTTATGAAGATGAATATTTACTTGTTATTAATAAACCAAGTGGTATGGTAGTACATCCTGGATGTGGTAATAGAAATCATACCTTAGTAAATGCTTTAATGCACCATTCAAAGTTAAGTAATTTAGATAATATAAGACCTGGAATAGTACATAGAATTGATGCTTATACAAGTGGTTTACTTATGGTAGCAAAAGATGATAAAACTCATAGGGAACTTGCTTTAGAATTAAAATCAAATAAAGCAAAGAGAAAGTACTTGGCTTTAGTACATGGAGTCATTGTAGAAGATACAGCCACGATTGATGCCCCAATAGGAAGAGATACTAAAAATAGAAAAAAAATGTGTGTAACTTCTGCTAATTCTAAAGATGCAGTAACTCATATTAAAGTCCTTGAAAGATACAAAGACACAACATTTATAGAATGTAGTCTTGAAACTGGTAGAACACACCAAATAAGAGTCCATTTAAGTTATATTAATCATCCAATAGTAAATGATAGTGTATATGGTTATAAAAAACAAATTAATCCTACATTTGGCCAAATGCTTCATGCTTACACATTAGGCTTTACCCATCCTGTTACTCATAAATATTTAGAGTTTAAAGTAGATCCACCTAAAGAATTCATGGAAATATTAAATTATTATAAAGTTAATTCATAACAGTAATAGTAAGAGACAAAATTAAAGCAAATAGATTCCAAATAATATAAGGAATTAAATATTTAGAAACACTTTTATCATAATTATAAGTTGCCTCATATAAGTAAAGACTACTCATAAAAACAATTACAGTATCCACAAAAGAAAGAAACAAATTTTCTAAGTTAAAAAACAAAATAGTAAACAACTGATTAGATAAATAATTAATAAGTAATACTTTCTTATAAGCTTTATCACTTGTTGGATAAACCTTATAAATAGTATAAGCAATTAAAATAAATAAAATCGACCAAACAATAGGAAATATAATTTTTGGCGGAGCAAAAAATGGTAAATTTAGACTATTATAATAATTATATTTTTTATAAGATAATATACTACTAAGAAACCAAGGAAATAAATATAGAATATATTTTAATATTTTTTTAAATTTCATTATCCACCTCTTTATTTATTTTATGTTTTTTAGTATAATATTATTACATTAAAGGAGGAAAAAATGCAAGTTGAAACAAAAGATTCAAACATTATGAAATTAATGCATTATTTTATTACTAATGAACATTATAATCCTGTATTATTACATGGACTTGAAGATGAAATATGGCTTGAAAATATGAATAGTCCATATAAAGTAGTTAGGATTGTTAACCATTATATTCATAATAATGAACAATTAGATTTTGATATTTTTAAATTTAAACATATGTTAAAATCGTTACAAAAGCAAACTTTTTGTTATAAAATGAAAGTTTTAAATATCTATGTTGATTTAGGAGATAATGTTAATTTAAAAGAAGATGATGTCTGTGATAATATTTATTTAAATAATTTAACTGATTTGAATAGAAAAAACATTATAGAGGTATTTCCTGATATCATTGATAAAACCAAATATAAAGAAAAAGGCCTTGAATTGTATACTAAATTAGCCGGTGATATCAATGAGTATAACAGACAAAAAAGTTTGGAAGCAGAAAAACTATTTGGAAAAAGAAAACCTATTATTACTTATCTTATTATATCAATGTGTGTAATAATGTTTGCTTTGATGTATATTTTTGGTAAAGGTTCTTATGATAATTTAACCTTACTTAAATTCGGGGCTAATCTTGATGTGTTAGTAAAAAATGGAGATTATTATCGTTTACTAACATGTGCTTTCCTTCATATTGGAATTATGCATTTATTACTTAATATGTATGCATTATATGTTATAGGACCTCAGGTAGAAAGCTTTTATGGTAAATTTAAATTTACCATAAAAGCTTTCTACCTG
>OLSB01000407.1_pt1 | contig 50009 bp, 39 predicted proteins | sample 1672071 | NCBI WGS metagenome assembly OLSB01 (sample SAMEA3136642, study PRJEB25190) | human gut metagenome | biome: human gut; feature: human-associated habitat; material: faeces | place: Austria | collected 2013 | reverse complement strand
CTTCCAGCTGTGCAGCATTCCCATTAAGAAAATCCGGCTGGTCACCATTAGTAGCATCTACATAATAATACTCTCCATCCAGTTTTACAATATTCCATGCATGCCCTTCTGTACTTCCCTGCGTGCTTCCATCTACATAAATGCACGGAACGCCTATTCTTTCCAGAAGATATTGAACTGCACCTGCATATCCCGCACAAACTGCCTCTTTTTTCCAGAAGACACCTGCAATACTCTGATCGTCATCACTTGCCTGATATTGGGTATTATCAATCACATAAGTATTATCAGCATTACAATTAATATTATTCTAATCATTTTTCTAATAAAAAAATATCACATCAAAATAAATTCCCCCAACTTAAAAAAGAACTACCCATATATCTATTTTGTTATCTCATTTACAGTATTCTTTAACTTACTTACTATTTTAAATGGCAAAGTTATTTCAAACAAATATAGCATTTATATCCTAATTATTTCAACCTGTATAATAGGTCCAATATTAGAAGAAATTATATTTAGAAAATTATTATGTGATAGCCTCAGTAAATTCAATGACAAAAAAAACACAATATTAATCAGTAGCCTTATTTTTTCAGCCATGCACCTTGATTTAATCAAATCTTCATATGCATTTATTGTAGGTTTAATATATGGCACATTATATCAAAAAAACAAAAACATAATAGATTCGATTGTAGCTCACACAACCTCAAACCTAATCGTACTATTAATTCATAACTTTGATAAAACAGCTTTTATCTTAAGCATCTTCTGTATGTTAATAAGTATAATCACGATATTAATATCACCACACCCACCAAAAAAACTTGCAAAATTATGAGTTCATGATATAATTATTATTACAAAATAAAAGGAAGTGTATCATGAAAAAAATATTAGTAATAATATTTACCTGTATGCTTTTATGTGGCTGTGAAAACAAAGAAGCATATAAAGAACAATATATTAACTATAAAAAACAATTATTTTCTTCAAATATGTTCACAAATGATGAAAATCTACCATTAAAAATCAATATTAATTTAAAAAAAGAAAAATCATTCATTAATTACAATATAATCATAAGTGACGCCACAGAAGATCTAAATGAAATGCAAGTATTAGTAGTTCATAATCAAATAACTAATGAAGTATATCCATCACTTGGCATATTTAATGAAAAAGGTAATTTAAAACCTAATGACAATTCTAAATTAGAATTAAATGGTTCCTTTGAAACTAACAAAGATATTGAAGAAGTTGTAGTTAGTTTTAAATTTGTAATCAAGTATACCGATAGTGAAGGAATAAAAAAAATTATCTATTATAAAACGACAAAATAATTATTAACTATATTTTATTATTAATATGGTGATAAAATGAAAGTAAAAGTATTTGATGAATCACATGAGAAAGATTTAGAAGAAAGCATTAATAATTTTCTAAAAGAAGAAATCGAAGTCATTGATATAAAATTTGATGTCAGTGCTTCCGTCTTTGGTGAAGAACAAATATATTGCTTCTCAGCTCTTGTGATGTATAAATAGTAAGGAAGTGTTTTAAGCGTGCGCACAAAAAAAATAGCATTAAATATGTTTTTTGATATTATGCCATATCTTTTAATCGGGGTAGTAGGATTAATCAAAGTAAATTACCTTATTAAATATATTGGCGATGTAGGAAATGGTTACTACCAATTTATTACCCAGTTAATTTCCTATGTCTTTCTAGCTCAAGCGGGTTTTTCCGAAGCTGTTACCTATAGCCTGTACAAACCATTTGCAGAAAAGAATAAAAATAACGTTAACCGTATTTATTCAGGAGCAAGATATATTTACAAGATAATTGGCTCAATTATCTTAGGAATAATCTTCTTAGTAAGTTTAGGGCTATTCATTTACTACAATAATGACCCTTATCGCAACTCAGCACTAATATGCTTTATTGTCATATCAACTTCATATTTAATAGCCTATTTTGGGAAAACACAAACTTACGGAGCCGTCCTTATGGCAAACCAAGAAAAATACATCCACTCCATTGTCAATAACTTCATGAAACTTCTATGCGATATCCTAACAATATTTGTTATAGTTAAATTTAGAAGCCTTGAATCAATAGCAGTTTTAATCTTAATAATTAAAATACTTGAAGAAATAGTCATGCGCATCGTTGTTAAAAAAAGATATAACTGGTTAAAAGAAGTAAGCGATAGAAATACCTCCATGGCAAAAATGACTAAAGACCTTATTTGGTCCCAAGTAGGCTATTTAGTTTTAAACAATATTGATGCCGTTTTAATTATGTTTTTTATAGGACCAGTCGCAGTTAGCATATATACGTCATATAACTTCATATTAAGATACCTAGAAGAAATAACATCACGTGTCAACTGGGCATCGGTATCATCATTTGGTAATGTTTTTGCCAAAAAAGAAGATAAAAGAGCATATAGTTTATTTAAAGAATTACAAGCCTTATTTATAATTATAGCAATATCAATATGTTTAACATTTGCCCTTGGTATTAGAAGTTTTATCATGGTATGGATTAAAGACATTAATTATATATTAAGTTACAAAACAGTATTCTTATTCACCATGAGCCTATTTATGATAGTCATATATTATCCACTTTTATCTATTATTGATGCTAATGGATTATTCAAAGATAACAAAAAACACACTTTACTATGTGCCATAACAAACGTCGTATTATCAATTGTTCTAATCCAAATTTATAAAATAGATGGTGTATTAATAGGAACAATAATTGCATTTGTATTAAATATTTTTCTAAAATGCCGTTTATTAAAAACAAAAATATTTAAAAATATTAGTCTTTTCAAATTTCTATCCCCATATATCATTGCCACGTTTATCTTCGTTATATTAGGATACCTTGCTATGTATATAGAACCATATTTATTATTTAATATAAATAATATCTTTATATGCATCGTAGTTTTAGGACTAATCTTTATCTTCACAACAACCATAACATTTACCATTATGTATACGATTAGCCCATATGTTGTTAACCTAGTAGAAAGATTAAAAAACTTAATCAAACGTCCTAAAATAAGTAATAATTAAAATAACAAAAATTTACAAAAATATATGTCAAATATACTTGATATATATTTTTTTTTATGTATAATAAATAGACAAGTGAAGGAGGTAATTACTAAAATATTTATTATTTAAGTTATTATCTCCTATTTTCATTTTTATATAGATTTGAGGTGCATCAAGAATGGTTAAAACAAACCTACCAATAATATTTTTAAGAGATGTTGTGTTACTTCCCAACAATGAACTTCGCATTGAAATCAACAATGAAAGAGATAAAAATATTCTAGGTAATGCGGAACTAAATCATGATGGGCATATTTTACTCATTAACATGATAGATCCATTAGAAGAAAAACCATCTCTAAATGAGCTTACCAAAATAGCCATCCTTGGTCGCATTAAATCTAAAATTGAATTACCAAACGGTATCGTTAGATTAGTTATCATCGGTATTGAAAGAGTCCAAATATTAAACTATATTGAAAATGAAAGAAAGGAACTTGAAGCATTTGTTACGCCAACTGAAAATTATGAATATGATGAGTTCGAAGCAAGTGCCTTAAGAAGAATCCTATTTAGAGACTTAAACAACTATATTGAAATATCATCCATGATGAGTAACAGTGTTCTCGGCAGAACGAATGGTATTAAAAATATTAACATCTTAAGTGATATAATTGCCTATGAACTACAAATACCATACAACGAAAAAATAAAATACATTGATATTATCAATCCCATGGTTCGTACCAGAATGGTTATCGAAGATATAAACAAAGAAATAGAAACCATCAAACTAGAAGATTCAATTGAATCAACACTCAAAAAAAATCTTGAAGAAAATCAAAAAGAATTTGTCCTAAGAGAAAGACTAAAAATTATAAAAAATGAACTAGGCGAAACAGATATCAAAGAAAGTGATATTGAAAAATTAAAACAAGATATATCTTCCTTAAATGCTCCAAAAGAAGTTATCGCTAAACTAAACAAAGAATTAAATAAATATACCATTACAGCCCAAACTTCTCCAGAAATAACTATTATTAGAAGTTACATAGACTGGTTGTTAAAATTGCCATGGCAAACATCAACGAAAGATAACACCAACTTACAAACAATAAAACAAAGATTAGATGAAAGTCATTACGGACTGGAAGAAATAAAACAAAGAATCATTGAATATGTTGCTGTTTCTAAAAACACAAAAGGATTAAATAGCCCAATTATCTGTTTAGTAGGTCCTCCCGGAACTGGCAAAACCACCTTAGCCAAAAGCATTGCCCATGCACTAGATAAAAAATTCATTAAAATAAGTGTTGGTGGTGTTCACGATGAAGCCGAAATTATAGGACACAGAAGAACCTATCTCGGGGCAAATCCAGGGAAAATCATCCAAGGCATAAAAAAAGCGGGTAGCAACAATCCTGTATTCCTAATTGATGAAGTAGACAAAATGACCAAGGACTATCGTGGCGATCCAGCATCATCTCTACTAGAAATCCTAGATAAAGAACAAAATAATATATTTGTAGACAATTACATCGAAGAAGAATTTGACCTATCCAAAGTCATGTTTATCTTAACTGCAAACTCTAAAGAAAACATACCAGATGCTTTAAAAGATAGACTAGAAATAATCGAACTATCCACATATACTATCTACGAAAAATTAAGTATCTGTAAAAATCATATTATCAAAAATGCTTATAAAACATATAATATTGATTCAAGCAAAATAACATTTGAAGATGATGTGCTCGTCCAAATAATCACGGATTACACCAAAGAAAGCGGAGTAAGAGAATTAACAAGGCTAATTGATAAAATATTTCGTGCAGTAACCATCAAACTACTTGATAACCAAACAAATTATCAAATAAATAAAGAGAACATCGAAAATTATTTAGGAGAAGCAAAATATTTAAACACAGATAACATAAAAAACAATAAAACCGGTATCATAAACGCCCTTGCTTGTACTAACTACGGAGGAACAATTATCAAAGTATCCATAACCTCCTACACAGGCCAAGGAAATTTAGAAATCACAGGAATGTTAGGTGATGTAATGAAAGAAAGCGTTAAAATAGCCTTAAGTTATATAAAAAGCAACGCTTCCATTTTAGGCATTGATTATAATAAGTTTAAAGAAAATGATTTTCATATTCACTTTGAAGAGGGCGCGACTCCTAAAGATGGCCCATCTGCTGGCACCTCAATTGTAACGGCAATAATAAGCTTACTTACAAATAAAATTATTCCAAGTAACATCAGCATGACCGGTGAAATAACTCTAAGAGGCACCATTTTACCAGTCGGTGGAATCAAAGAAAAACTTATCTCAGCAAAAATTTCAGGTATAAACAAAATATACTTACCAATTACTAATAAAAGAGACGTCATTTCCTTAAACAATGAAATTACCGATAATTTAAATATAATTTATGTAAGTGATTACTTTGATATATATCATGACCTATTTAAGAAAAAAGACAAAAAAAGCACCAAACTTAAATTTAACAGCGTCAACTCATAGTCAAATAAAATAAAAACAACAAAAAATAATTTTGTTAATAACAATATATGATAAATTATAAATAGAAAGGGGTTATTATGGAAAGATTACAAAAAGTTATAGCCACTTCAGGATATTGTTCAAGAAGAAAAGCCGAAGAACTAATTACAAACGGCAAGGTTTCAGTCAATGGTAACATTATTACAGCACTAGGTACCAAAGTCAAAAATAATGATGAAATATTAGTGGAAGGAACCGTTATAGACAATAAAAAAAGTTATGAATATTACTTACTAAACAAACCAAGAGAAGTAATCTCCGCCGTAACAGATGATAAACACAGGAAAACAGTTACAGATATTGTTAAAACAAATACTAGAATATACCCAATAGGCAGACTGGATTATGATACCACAGGACTAATACTTTTAACCAACGATGGCAACCTTGCCAATATGTTAATGCACCCATCATATAACATCGACAAAACCTATGTTGCTAAAGTAAAAGGCCTCGTAACAGGCTATGAAATAAAAAAATTAAGAAACGGCATCCTCATAGATAACTACAAAACCAGCAAAGCCAAAGTCAAACTAATAAAAATAAATAAAAAAGAAAATAATAGCATTATAGAAATAACAATTCATGAAGGACACAACAAACAAGTAAGAAAAATGTTTGAATCTCTAGGTCATGAAGTGATAAAACTAAAAAGAGAAAAATATTCCTTTCTTACCCTAGATGGAGTTAAAACTGGTGAATATCGTCCTCTAACTATCAAAGAAGTAAAAAAACTATATAACTTAAAAAAATAAAGATACAAAATGTATCTTTTTTAATACTAATCTACCAAATTAAACAACATAGCAAACAAAAATAGTGCTAAAAAAATCAAGTCTCATTATTTTATTATATTAGATAAAATTCCATAAGAGAAAATACTCATAATTATTCCAGCACCTAAAATACCAAGTGCAATAGCCACAAATGCTTTTTTGCGGTCCATCCCCATCAAAGAAGCAATCATCGATCCTGTCCATGCTCCGGTCCCAGGAAGTGGAATAGCTACAAAAAGAAACAACCCCAAATATTGATATTTCTTTATCTGCTCACTCTTATCTAAAGATCTCTTCTCTAACTTATCGATCCACTTCTTTATAGTATCATTCCTCTTTAACATACCAAAAACCTTATCCAAAAACAAAAGAATTAAAGGAATTGGCAAAATATTACCAATAAAACATATAATAAATGAACTAACAAAAGGAAGCTTAAGCAAACTTGCAGCAATTAATCCACCTCTAAGTTCCAGTATTGGCAACAAAGAAATAATAAAAACAACTAAATTCTTATCTAAACATTTAAATAATTCTACAAAATAATTAGCCAACGTCTCTGTCATAATTCACCTCTCCATAATTATAACATGCCAAATAAAATATGCAAATAACTTTTATTTCTCTTTACATATAAAAATATTAACTAAAAAAAATAAATATTTACAGATATCTGTGATATAATTAATAAGAAAGGCGGTTTTATCATGGAACTATTAGATAACCTAAATATCAATACAGATAAAGAATATTTATATCAAACAGCTCTCACTCACACTTCTTATAGTAATGAGCACGATGTATCCAGTTATGAAAGATTAGAATTTTTAGGAGATGCCGTCATTGAACTAATCATGAGTGACTATCTTTATAAAGAAAAAGCCTTTGAAGAAGGAGATATGACCAAAACCCGTGCCGCTTACGTATGTGAACAAGCCTTATATACATATGCCAGCGACTTAAACTTTGATAAATATATACTTCTTGGAAGTGGTGATACCATAAAAGCAAACGAAACTATCATGGCAGATGTCTTTGAAGCCTTTACTGGAGCCCTATACCTAGATAAAGGCTTAGAAGTCACTAAAAAATTTGTCTTAGATAAAATCGTTCCCTACTTAGAAGCGGGCACAAAATTCATGAACGATTACAAATCAGAGTTGCAAGAACTAGTTCAAACCGTCAAAAAAAGCGTTGAATATGAAATAATTAATGAATATGGCCCAGCCCATCAAAAAACATTTGAATGCATTGTCAAAGTAGATGGAATTATCTATGGAAAAGGTAAAGCATCTTCCAAAAAAGGTGCCGAACAACAGGCTGCTAAAGAAGCCTTATCAAAACAGGCAAAAATAAAACATATATAGCAAATAAGCTAAAATACTAGAAATTATTCCGTGTAAAACTCTCCCCATCATGTAGGGCCCACAAGAAATACCAGTACCATCTAAACTACTAATAACTTGCATTTGTACACATAATCCCCCAAAGGATAAAAAGAATGTAGATATTACTGTTTTATAAATATCACTCAAATTCAAACTAGCCAAATACTTTAACCCACTAGTAACCTCAAATAACCCTGTAATTAACATCTCATTATAAACACTAGTATTAATTTTAGTTACAACAACCTTAGATATTACCAAAAAAGATATTAAAGTACCAAGAATTAATATCAAACTATCCATTCCCTTTTTAACAGAATTAACAAAAATCTTACTGAACTTCTTATCATTAAAACTATTATCTCCATTTACTTCCCCACTAACAACATAATTCCTAAAAATAAACCCCAAAATAAAATTACCAAACACATGACTAATCAAAATAATAAAACCCAGTTTCTCATTCTTAAGAAACATCCCAGCCAAAGTCCCCAAAACAAATAAAGGATTAGAAAAATGCGAAAAAATAAGTAACTTTTCAGCTTCCTTCTTACTCAAAATACCATTCTCATACATTTCCCTTGTATACTTAGCATTACTAGGAAAACCAGAAACCATACTAAGCATTAAAATAACAGTAGAGTTACTATTAATCTTATATATTTTTCTAAAAATAGGATCTATTAACTTAGACAAATAAAAACCTATATTATAATTAATCAAAATATTAGATATAATAAAAAAAGGCAACAAAGAAGGAACCAAATTATTCTTCCAAATATTAATAGCCAAAGTTCCTGCTTCGAAGACAACTTCCTTAAATTCAACTATTTGAACAAGTAAATAAATAAATAAAACAATAATAAAAATATCTTTTTTTTTCATAATATCACACTTCATTATATGAAATAAATTGCATGAAAAAAACATAAATTAAAGTAGGTGAGCAAATGAACAAAATAAAAAAGTGGTTAAAAGAAAACACCCTTACAATTTTTATCTTAATACTAATTTATTTTATCTTCAACTATGAACTCCCATTTTATATTTTAGCTCCGGGAGGTACAATTGATATAAGTGATCGAGTAAACGTAGACACAAGAAATAAAGTTAATGGCAACCTCTACCTAATGTATGCAACAGAAATAAAAGCCACCATCCCAACTTATCTTATAACAAAATTTTCAAACAAATGGGACTTATTTGATAATAGTGAAAGACAAATAAGCCATGAAAGTACAAAAGAAATCGAATTAAGAAACAAAATAATGTTAAATAATTCCATAGATACAGCCATATATGTTGCCTATACCCATGCCAACAAAGAAATAAAAATAACTGGAGAAACCCACTACATACTAGGAATCACTGAAGAATCCACTTGTGATTTCAAAGTAGGAGACAAAATATTAAAAGCAAATGATAATGATATCAAACATTCCAAAGAAATAAATGACATCGTATCCTCAAGTAATTATAATGATACCATAAATTTTGTAATCGACCGTGATGGAACAAATAAAGATGCCAATTGCAAGGTTGGCAAAGACGGTAAAATTGGCGTGGTCATTGTAACTGACTATGACTATGATTTAGACCCTGCCATAACCTTAAAATTCAAACAAAGTGAAAGTGGTAGCTCAGGTGGTATGATGTTAACCCTAAGCATTTATGAAAATATAACAAACGAAGATTTAATAAAAGGAAAATCCATCGCTGGCACAGGTACGATAGAAAAAGATGGGACCATTGGAGAAATAGGCGGAGTCAAATACAAAATAATCGGAGCAAGCAAAAAAAATATTGATTTAATCTTTGTACCAGAAGAAAACTACGAAGAAGCAATCCAAGTAAAAAATGAGTATAACTACAACATGAAAATAATCAAAGTTCACACCTTTGATGAAGTAATTAACTACTTAAAAAACAATTAAATAAGTAAAAAAATTACTTCTTTTTTTCTTTATGTTAAGTTTAACATAATTTACTGTAAAAAATATAGACTTTAACAACATTTTAAGGTACAATATTGATAAAGATGGTGATAATATGTGCGAAATTCTTCCAGCAGATACTTATATTGTCGTAAATAAAAGTATCATAACTGATTATGACAAAAAAGTCCTAGATATGTTATATCTACCAATAATTGGACCCATTCCCATAATCTTATATAAACTATTCTTAGTAGACCTTGATAAAGAAGAATTAATGAGTAAAGAATATACCCACCATCATTTACTAACCAACATGCACATTACCATGAGCGAAATAGTAAATGCAAGAAAAAAACTAGAGGCCATAGGACTACTAAAAACCTATTTTAGTGATGGCAGTATAAATAACTATATCTATGAACTATATTCGCCAATAAGTCCAAGCGAACTATTCAATCACCCCATTTTAAACATTGTACTTTACAATAATATTGGTAAAAACGAGTATGAACATTTAGTAAATTATTTTAAAATGCCAAAAATAAATACAAGTAATTACCAAAACATCACCTCATCATTCAATGAAATATTTGGCTCAATACCCCTAACATCCTACGAAGTAATTAATGATAACGTAAGAAAGTATAATAAATTAAAATTAAATATTAACAGTAACTTTGACTTTGATTTTCTAACCTCATCCTTACCAAAAAACATTATCAGCGACAAAGCACTAAATAAAGAAACCAAAGAACTGATCATAAACTTATCTTACATATATGACCTTGATGTCATGAAAATGGCAAATATCATCAAAGGTTGCATTAATGAACGAGGCTTAATCAACAAAGAAGAATTAAGAAAAAATTGTAGAAACTATTACCAGTTTGAAAATGGGGGATTACTACCTAGCCTAATCGATGCAACTCAACCAGAATACTTAAGAAAACCTATTGGAGATAGTTCGAACAGAAGCAAAATCATCTATGACTTTGAAAGAATATCACCTAAAGATCTACTTAAAAACAGAAATAACAAAATAGAACCATCAAGAAGAGACTTAAAGCTAATCGAAGATTTACTTGTTGATTTCAAATTAAAACCAGGCGTAGTTAATGTCCTATTAGATTATACCTTAAAAGTAAACAACAAAAAACTAAATCGCAGCTTTATTGAAACCATCGCAGGCCAGTGGCAGCGCCTTCACATTGAAACCGTTGATGAAGCCATGACCTTGGCCGAAAAAGAACATAAAAAATATCACAAAAAAAATGAAGTCAAACAAAAACAAATCGAAACCAAACTACCAGAATGGTTTGATAAAGAAATATCCAAAAAAGAAGTAAGCCAAGAAGAAAAAGAAGAAATGGCGGATTTATTAAAGGAGTATAGATAATATGGAAAATTTAAGTAAAGTAATTAGCAAGTTTGATAAAAACATCCACCTTAAATTAGAAAGATATTTCAACGAATCCATGGAAGATGCTAATTTCAAAAAACTTGTTGCTAGACTAAATATGCCCAATAAAGATTTAATGAAATATACATCAAAATTACAAAAAACAGCAAGTGAATTAAGCCATTGCCAAAACTGTAAAAATGTGTTAGAATGTAATCATGAAGTAGGAGGATATATTTATTATCCAACCGCAAATGGTAACAACTTAATATTTGACTACATCCCTTGCAAATATCAAAAAAAATTAGAAAAAGAAAATAAATTCAAAGAAAATATCAGTTTATTTGAAATGCCTACAGAAATTAAAAATGCCAAAATGAAAGATATCTATACCGATGATAAAAACCGCTTAGAAACCATAAAATGGATGAAGCATTTCCTTGACAATTATGAAAAAGACAAAAAAATTAAAGGACTCTACCTAACAGGTAACTTTGGAAGTGGGAAAACCTATCTACTAAGTGCCATGCTAAATGAACTAGCCAAAAACGGACACAAAGTAGCCATCATCTTCTTTCCAGACTTCCTAAGAACATTAAAATCAAACTTTGGAGACGAAGACTATAATAGACAGTTTGAATATATTAGAAACGTAGAACTATTATTAATTGATGATATTGGGGCTGAAACCACAACGGCATGGAGTAGAGACGAAATCTTGGGAACAATACTTCAATATCGAATGGAAGAAAACTTAAAAACATTCTTCACCTCAAACCTAACCATTGAAGAATTAGAAGAAAACCTAAGCATAGTCGGTAACCGAGTAGACAAAGTAAAATCAAGAAGAATAATTGAAAGAATTAAGTTTATGACTGATCAAATCCATTTGATTAGTGCTAACAAAAGAAAGGATGGAAATAAAAATGAATGAAAATGAAGAAATTGTAAAAGAAGAACTAGTAAACAAAAGACAAATAGATGAGAACACCGATATTGAAATTATCAAAACTAGTAACAATTATGACCCAAGTAGCTTTAATCAAGGAAGCAATCTAAAAATGATGAAGCCTTATACCAGAGTAAGAAAACCATTTAATAAATATGGATCTTTCACTGAAATCAATAGTACCCGTGCAGGATTTACAAGAATGGCAGGACTTGGATCGTTAATTGCCGTAGGTGTATTCCTCGTATTATATTTAATTTTAAAAAAATAAGGTGATTATTAATGCAAAATTTTATTATTGATTATGTTAATGAAAATGAATTTCGCAAAAAAGAGAAATCAATAAAAAAATATAATATGCTGGCATACAAAAAATTAATGTTTGAATACTATCCTGCACTAAAAGAAGGTAATTTCATGGGAGTCATAACATCCACAAATAAAGCCGAAGGAATTACCAAATACGATTTAAAATTACCAACAGATAGAACATTTTCAAAAGTATATGGAGATATTGTCTTACATTATACTGTTTATGAAAATCAAAAAATAGTCATGTTAAATACAATTTCTCCTGAAGATATACTTGACGAAGGACATCAAAGTGAATTAAAAACATATAAAGGTGTCTTAATATCAAAAACCCATGCAGATAAAGATATCTTTAAAATAAACTTACTAGATTCTTTAAGAAAACAAGGCTATGTTAAACTAACGGGGATCTTATTTCTAACTCTAGTAAGTTTAGCTCTAATCTTGTATTTAGTATTAAAATAGGAAAAGTAGATAGTACTTTTTCTTTTTATACATTTGCTACGCTGTTTTAGTGCATATCTGTCACCAAACACTCAAACAATTGTATGAAACAATGTTGACATTATTATTCTAATATATTATAATAAATATACAGATAAAAAACAAAACATAAAAGTAAAAAAAGAAAAATGTTCTTTTTAAATCAAAAAACGCAGGAATTTTGTGATAAATCAATATAAAAGTGAGGTAATTATATGAAAAAAGTAATATTAGTAGATGGCAACAATCTATTATTTAGGAGTTACTATGCCACGGCTTATTCAGGAAGCAATATGAGAAATTCTAAAGGTTTTCCCACAAATGGACTTTTTGGATTTATCAACATGATGAATAAAATTATTAACGAAGAAAAACCAGAATACATCGTGGTAGCTTTTGACAAGGGCAAAACATTTAGACACGAAAGCTATGCTGATTATAAAGGTGGACGTGCCGAAACACCTGATGAATTAAAAATGCAGTTCCCTGTTGCCAAAAAAATACTTGATGCCATGGGAGTAAAACATTATGAAATAGATAATTATGAAGCCGACGACATCATAGGAACATTTGTTAAAATGATAGATAATAATCCTAATTACATTGGCACTATCATCAGCAGTGATAAAGATTTACTTCAACTAATTAGTGACAAAGTTGATGTAAAACTATTAAAAAGCAAAGATTATATTCGCATGAATCGTGATGTCTTCTATGAGAACTATGGCATTGAACCAATTAGAATGATTGATTTAAAGGGCTTAGAAGGAGATATCAGTGATAATATCAAAGGTGTCAAAGGTATTGGAGAAAAAACAGCTATTAAATTGCTAAAAGAATATGACAGCATCGAAAACCTATATGCCAATATTGACAAAATAAAAGGAAGCACTCATGAAAAATTAGTGGCAGATAAAGAAAGCGCTTTTGCCAGTAAAAAGTTAGCCACGATTTATAAAGATGTCCCACTTGGCCTAACACTAGAAGATATAGTAATACAAAAAGAAAATACCGATGAATTAATTACCATTTATAGCGATTTAGAATTTTATTCTTTCTTAAAAAAACAACAAAACAAAGTAGAAACAAAAAAAACAGAGAACAATGTTAAAATAGTAAAAGACATCAAAGAAATTAATATTACTAGTCCGTGTGCTTTTTACTTAGAACTAGATAACAGTAACTATCACCTAGCCAACATTATTGGAGCTTCCGTTTATAACGAAGAAAACAGCTTATTTATCCCATATGAAATATTAAAAAATAATCCAACATTTCTACTAAGTACAGAAAAGTACACCTATGATTATAAAAAAGTATATGCCAGCCTTACCAAACATGAAATAGCATTTTCTAACTTTACATTTGATCTTATGCTCTCAGCTTATTTATTAAACTATAATGTTAAAGAAGACATCACATATTTAGTAAATAGCCTTGGCAGTGAAATTTCCCTTAATAAAAATTATAATGATATTTCCACATTAGCCCAAGATAGCATAGAAAAAGCTAGATTCATTTATAAAAACAAAGATTCCTTCGTAAATAAAATGAATGTTGAAAACATCACTAATTTATATGAAGATATCGAATTACCACTAAGCGAAGTTTTAGCCAAAATGGAACTTGAAGGAGTTAGAATAGATAGAAATGTCCTACTTGAAATGAAAGAAGATATCAAAATAAAACTTGAATTAATAAGCCAAGACATATATAACCATGCTGGTTGTGAATTCAATATCTCCTCTTCTAAACAACTTGGAACCATCCTCTTTGAAAAATTAGGTTTACCATTTGCTAAAAAAAATAAAATAGGTTATGTAACCGATTCTACTGTCTTAAATAAACTAGTAGGAAAACATCCTATCATTGATAAAATATTAGAATATCGTACCCTAAGCAAACTATATTATACTTATGTAGAATCATTACTATCAATTATCTCTAGTGATGACAAAATACATACCATTTATACCCAAACCCAAACAAGAACAGGTAGACTATCTTCAGTTGAACCTAACCTTCAAAACATTCCAGTAAGAAATGAGATAGGAAAACAAATAAGAAAAGCCTTTATACCAGAAAAAAATTCCGTTATGATGTCTTCGGATTATTCTCAAATTGAACTTCGTGTCTTTGCTCATATGTCAAATGTCAGCGAATTAATTGACGCCTTCAAAAAAGGATATGACATTCATACAAAAACCGCAGCCGATATAAACCATGTTCCTATTGAACTTGTAACGAAAGATATGCGAAGAAAAGCTAAAGCCGTTAACTTTGGAATTATCTATGGTATCAGTAGTTTTGGTCTATCTGAGGATTTAAGAATATCACCAACAGAAGCCAAAATGTTTATAGAAGATTATTTTAACACATATCCAGGAGTTAAAGACTATATGAATAAAGTCATTGCCGAAGCTCATGAAAAAGGATATGTTAAAACCATTACCAACCGCAAAAGGATTATTGAAGAACTAAACAACAAAAACTACATGATAAGAAGCATGGGTGAAAGAATGGCATTAAATACACCAATTCAAGGCACCGCGGCAGACATCCTAAAAATGGCTATGATAAAAATAGATAAAGAAATAGAAACAAGAAAACTAAAAAGCAAAATGTTATTACAAGTACACGATGAATTAATCTTCAATGTACCAAAAGAAGAAAAAGAAATAATGGAAAAATTAGTAACTGATATTATGGATAGTGCATATAAATTAAATGTACCTCTTGTTGTAGACGTTTCATTTGGAAACAATTGGTATGAAGCAAAGTGAGTGAATATGAATAAAACAAATAAAGTGTTACTAAAAAGCCTTCTCACAAATACCTTTTTAGTCGCCTCCAAAATAACATTTGGTTTTCTTGGCAACTTCAAATCCTTAATAGCCGATGGTATACATTCATTAAGTGATTTAACGACTGATATTATCGCAATTTTTGGTAACCATATGGCTCTAAAACCGGCAGATAGTAAACATCCTTTTGGCCACGGCAAAATCGAATATTTAACTAGCATTATCATTGGACTTATTATAAGTGCCTTATCATTAATTTTAATTACAAGTTCATTAATAGGAAACAGCACTAAACCTTCCAATATAGTTATCTATGTCTCCTTCATAACGGTAATTCTAAAATGTATCCTAGCTTCTTACATTTTGAAAAAAGGTTATCAATATAAAAACAATATCCTAATCGCATCAGGAAAAGAAAGTAAAACCGATGTCCTATCAACATTTGTAGTAATCATTGCCTTTTTCTTAACCAAACTAACTAAATATAACCATCTATTCAATTATGCAGACTCTTTAGCCACGATCATTGTCGCCCTTTTCATTCTCAATACTGGCATTAATATTCTAAAAGAAAACATCATTAGCATCATTGGAGAAAAAGAAACAAATCAAGAATACATAAATCTAATTAAAGAGATAATTTTAAGTGATGAACGCATTAAGAAAATAGACGAATTAGAAATAATGAAATATGGCTCTTATTACCAAGTTAATATTGACATATCCATCAAAGATAACCTAACCATTAAAGAAGGAAATAGCATTACCAACAATTTAAAACAAAGACTAATCAATAGTAATATCAAAATATCTTATGTAAAAATAAGCGTAAATCCTTATGGAGGTGAAGAAAATGCCTGAGTTACCAGAAGTAGAAACTGTTAAAGAAAATCTAAAGAAAAGATTAATAAACAAAAAAATTAATGATGTAAAAGTTTTATATAATAATATCATTGCCTATCCAGATACTAACACATTTGAAAAAATATTAAAAAACAGAACAGTAAAAAACATCACTAGAAGAGGCAAATTTCTAATCTTTGACTTAGAAGATTATTACTTATTATCACATCTAAGAATGGAAGGAAAATACTTCTTTAAAAATAAAAATGACAAAATTAATAAACATGAACACGTTATATTTAACCTAGATAACAATCAAGAATTAAGATATATGGATACAAGAAAGTTTGGGAAAATGTATCTTATAAAAAAAGAAAATATTGATACTATTGGACCTTTAAAAGAATTAGGACTAGAACCGTTTGATAATGACCTGACATCTAATTACTTAAAAGAAAAATTAAAGAATAAAATAATACCCATAAAAACAGTATTACTAGACCAAAGCATTATCACTGGAATAGGCAATATTTATGCTGACGAAATACTTTTTCTATCACACATCAACCCATTAAAAAAGTCAAATACATTAAAAGAAAAAGAATTAAATAACATTATCAAATATACAAAAGAAGTATTAAATAAAGCTATTGCCAAAGGCGGTACCACAATTCATAGTTACACCTCAGTAGATGGTGTAATAGGCACATATCAAGATTCATTATTCGTGCACAACAAAGAAAAAGAACATTGTCCTATATGTCAAAATCAAATAAAAAAAATTAAAGTTGGAGGCCGTGGTACTTACTACTGTCCACATTGCCAAAAATAAAACCTAATCACCAAAAATGATAGGTTTATTTTTATTATCCTCTTCCAAATAAGAATCACTATTAACTATTAATAAAGAATAAATATAAGATACTCTTTTTTCGATATTAAAAATCTTATCATTAATTCCCTTATAACCAGTAACAACAGATATCTCCATATCCTTTTTAATCTTATTTAAATAACTTCTTCCCTTCTTATTAAAACCAAGTAACCTTACATAATTAATCTCTAGCCCTCTATTATCCTCTTTCTTAAAATTAGTCAAAATATGAGTAAACATCCTATTTAATCTATTATAAGTATATCTTTTAGTTTTGATAGAACTTATTAATTCGTCTAAATTATTAGCATTATAAATATTCTTTTTAATTAAATTATTTAACCCCTCATCCACAGTTTGAAAACTATCTAAATTATCAATATTATTAATTATTTGATATTTTAATAAACTATAGTATTTATCCTTAGAAGGAATATCATTTAAATATTTCAAAGTAGCCCTAGGAACATACTTAGAAACATCATTACCATTTGTTAACATTTTCCTAATCAAAGAAGCATTAATAATATCACCACTTATAATTTCGCCATGATAGTCATTAGTTCTCTTAATAGCAACAGGTTCAATAGAATAATTATTTTTAATAATCTCCTTAATATAAGAAACCGCTAAAATATCATTAGGCTCTTTTATTCTATATTTAGTAATAACCTCAAGTGTCTTGCTCAAAGCAGTAGGATAATTAACACCCTTATCTAAATACTCACGCACCTTATTATCGAAAGCCTCATTATTTATTTGAGTCATAGCAAGAGTTTTCAAAATTTCAACATTATTAGATTCACTTCCAAAAACTAAAGTATCAACATGTAAATTATTTAATATTTTAAGTGCACCATGAGCAAAAATATCACTGGATTGAGTAGCAAAAACAAAAGGAAGCTCAACAACCATATCTATACCATATTCCAAACAAATACGAGTTTTATCCCACTTATTAATAATAGAAACTTCTCCTCTTTGCATAAAAGTTCCATTAAATATACAAATAATTAAACTATCAGGAATTGTTTCCTTAATTTTTTTTATTTGATAAAGGTGACCCAGATGAAAAGGATTATATTCACAAATAATACCAATAACTCTCATAAGATCCTCCTTCTTTTTAAGTATAACATTTATTTTAATTGTTGACAACAACAAAAACATATGTCATGTTTTAAACTCAGTTTTAGATATTTATATATTAAAGAAGAACCAACCTTAAAATACACTTCAAAAAACATTTTTTTATTAAAACCTTAAAACAATAGATATTAACTCACTTTTATGATATAATGGTTTTACTTGGAAGGGAATTGTGAAAAAAGTGATTAGCAGTTTTTTTGAAACTTTTATAAAAATGCTTGGAAGTATATATCCATTTTTTAGGAGCATTAATAATACCGTAGGCACATTACTAGGAGCCATGGTAACATATCGAATAGCATACGTTATTATAGGAATATTCTTTACAAGAAAATTTAAACCCGCGAAGAAAAAACACAAATATGCAATCGTCATTGCCGCCCGTAATGAAAAAAATGTAATTGGCAACTTACTTGATAGTATTCATATGCAAGATTATCCTAGTGATTTATTAACTGTTTTCGTAGTAGCGGATAACTGCACTGATAACACAGCTGAAATTGCACGAAGTAAAGGAGCAATTGTCTATGAGAGATTTGATAATCTCCATAAAACAAAAGGTTTTGCCTTAGAATATCTTTTTGACTGTATCGAAAGAGACTATGGTCGAATGAGTTATGAAGGATATTTTGTCTTTGACGCAGATAACTTGTTAAAAAAAGATTACATTTCAAAAATGAATGATGCCTTTGATTCAGGGGAGAAAATGGTAACATCATATCGTAATACAAAAAACTTTGATGAAAACTGGATTACCATGAGTTTTGCCTTACACTGGTATCGCTCAATTAGAATGAACCATCGTGCCAGATCATTCCTTCGTTTAGCGACAAACATTCAAGGAACAGGTTACCTATTTGCCAGTGAAGTAGTACAAGATGGCTGGCATTACACCTCATTAACCGAAGACCGTGGTTTAACGGCCGATGCTGTTAGTCAAGGATACCGTATCAGTTACCAAGATGCTGCCGAATTTTATGATGAACAAAGTCCTAACTGGAAAGTTGCCTACAACCAAAAACTTCGTTGGTCTAAAGGTCTACTTATCAATTTCAAAGAATCAGGACTTAAACTATTTATAAATATCTTCTTTGGCAGAAAATTCACTAAAGTAAAATGGAGCAAAGAAGAAGAACAAAAAAGATCCTGGTGGGGAAAAATTCTAATTGGCATCAAAGATAGATTCATCATGTACGATACCTTCATGCACTTACTACCCACAAACGTAATCAACCTATTTAGATGGATTTTAGTAGTCCTAATACTTCGTTCATGTTACACCTACACATATGGACTTACTAATATCAATTTTTTTGCCGGAGGCACAGTCTTAGCACAAGTATTAAGACATTTCTTTGATATAAGAATAAATATAACCCCAGGAATCTCTGCACTTTGGCAAACATTCCTAATAGGCATATGGGCTAGACTATTCTTCCGCATTGGCTTGTATCTAAAAAACATAATTACCCCATATTACATTTTATTATTAGAACGAAAAAGAATAAAAAAAGTACCATTTCACAAAATAATAAGTTTCTCAATTCTTTGGCCAATCTTCGATATCGTAGGCAGATACACAACCTACATAGCCCTATTTAAAAAAATAGAATGGAAACCAGTACCACATAATAGCAAAATAACCATTAATGATATAAATACAAAGTGAGGTTTTAACATGGAAAAAATTATCTTAATTAAATATGGTGAATTAACGACCAAAAAAGAAAATCGTAATATGTTCATTAACATCCTATATGAAAATATTAAAAACAGCCTAAAAGGCATTGACTGTAAAATAACAAAAAATAGAGTAAGAATGTTTATCACCCCAAAAAGTGATTATGACTTTGAATTAATAATAAATAAATTAACCAAAATATTTGGTATACATAGCATAGTAATTTGTTATAAAGTTAATACTAATATTGAAAGCATCAAAGAAAATGCCTTAACTTTAGCCAAAAATACTGATTTTCAAACATTTAAAATTGAAACAAACAGAAGTTATAAAGAATTTCCTTTAACAAGTTTAGAAGTAAGTAAAGAAGTTGGTGCTCATATTTTAAAAAATATGGATGGCATCAGCGTTTCCGTGCATAATCCTGACTATGAATTAAAAATTGAAATTAGAAACGATTACACATACTTATATAGTAAAGAAATAAAAGGAATTGGAGGCTATCCTGTTGGAGTACAAGGCAAAGGATTACTCATGTTATCTGGTGGTATTGATTCCCCCGTGGCCTTATATCTAGCCTTAAAACGAGGCATTAAAGTAGAATGTATTTATTTTGAATCACCACCCCATACTAGTCTTCAAGCAAAAAATAAAGTTAAAAAATTAGTTGAAATATTAACAGAATATCATCCACACATTAAATTACATATTGTAAAATTTACTGAAATACAAGAAGAAATATATAAAAATATAGATCCTAGTTATATGATAACCATTATGCGAAGAATGATGTACCGAATCAGTGAAAAAGTTGCTAGAAAAAATAAGTGCTTAGCTATTATCAATGGCGAAAGTGTTGGACAAGTAGCGAGCCAAACATTAACAAGCATGAATGTTATAAATAATGTAACTACGTATCCTATCATAAGACCAGTAGCCTGCATGGATAAACTAGAAATAATCGAATTATCAAAACGAATTGGAACATATGAAACATCGATATTACCATATGAAGACTGCTGTACCATTTTTTTACCAAAACATCCTGTCATCAATCCTAAATTAGAAAAATGTTTAAAATATGAAAAAACATTTGACTATGAAAAATTAATTGATGAAGCCATTGATAACATGGAAACAATAAAATTAGACAATCATATTGAAATACTTGACTTATAACATGCAAAAATTACCAACATATATATAGTATGATTTGTTAAAATTTTCACATTCTATTAATGTAGGAGGTGAAAAACGATGAACAATAGTAAATTAAATGTTCCAGGAGCAAAAAATGCTATCGAAAGAATGAAATACGAAATAGCTAACGAATTTGGTGTTAACTTAGGACCAGATACAACTGCAAGAGCTAATGGTTCAGTTGGTGGAGAAATTACTAAACGTTTAGTTAGATTAGGACAAAATCAATTAAGTGGTAGTAATTATACTCAATCTAAGTAAGTTTAAATAAATGAAGAATAGAGCCTTATCTATTCTTTTTTTTTTAAAAAAAAGTAGAGCTTATTACTAAACCCTACTATAAAATTCTACGATTAATGCTTCGTTAATATCAGCATTTAACTCACTACGTTCTGGATGTCTTAAATAAGTACCTTGCTTCTTAGCTTCATCATAAGAAATAAAGTCAACTCTCTTTGGAGCATTAGCAAGAGCTATTTCAACACCGCCATGATTTGTAGAATTATCTTTTAAACCAATTACATCACCAACATGAACTCTATAAGATGGAATATCAACCTTCTTACCATTAACAGTAATATGTCCGTGATTAACTAATTGTCTAGCACCTCTTCTAGTACTAGCAAAACCAATACGATATACTAAATTATCAAGTCTACTCTCTAATAATTTAAGTAAATCTTCACCATGAACTCCCTTAAGCTTACCAGCATCATCAAAAGTTCTTTTGAATTGCTTTTCAGTTAAACCATAAATAAATTTAACTTTTTGCTTTTCTTGAAGTTGAAGTGAATAGTTAGATGGTTTTCTTTTTCTATCTTTTCCGTGTTGACCAGGACCATAAGGTCTCTTAGCAATATCTTTACCACTTTCTAAGATAGAGAAATTAACACGACGAGCTCTTTTGTTATTTGGGCCTGTGTATCTAGCCATAGTCTTCCTCCTTTTAAAATACTATTTAGAGATTTCTTCAATAATAGTAGGGTGTTTATTCTTGTACTTTCCTTTGTGCAGCTACAAATTACTTGTATCATAACACATTACTTTATTTAAAGAAACGCTGCCAAATGCATAAGTATTATATAAAATAATTATGAAGTTGTCAACAAAAATATGTTTAATTTAGAAAAAAAAGAATCCACAGTTATGTGGATAAGATAGTTTAAACAAATATTTTATTATATGCTTTTGCTATTGCCGTTATAATTCCTAGATTTTTACGTTAAAAATAAATGATTTTAATTATAACGCCATATTGTTTATTTATCTATTATTTGTAGTAGAATACAAGTAGGAGGAACTATGAAATCGAAAACCAAAAAACAATTATCATCTTATCATAAGCCTTTATCCTAATTATTTTAATTACCTTAATTTTTTTCACGAAAAATAAAAAAAGAAAATCAAGTTATGCCATTTATAAAGAGCACTGCGATAAGCAAGAATATTTCTTTGCTAAAGAGAACAGGATAGATATCTATCTATTTGCATTGATGATATCTTAACAAATAAAAAATAAATTAAAAGAAGTACTTACCAATAACAAGATTTATATAAATGAAATATATAAGTATACAAATAAAGAAGTAAAATACAAAGATGGTGGAAGTACACAATATATATGATAATTTAACCATTACCAAATGCCAAAATTTAAGTGGAAGAAAAGAAATTATTATTACAATGTTAAAACCCTTAGTGGTTATCTAAACCAAACCTCGTTTCTACTTTGTCAAAGAAACAGGGTTTGGTTTAGAATAACTATCTTTTTTTGACAAAAAAATGTAAAATTTGTGTAAAATGCAAAAAAATGTCGAAATAATATGCTATACTTAGTACAACATAACATGAGTGTAGACAACACCTAATTATGATTACAGAATTGATAAACGAAACCAAATATCAATTCTAAAAAACTTTACATTAAATATAAGGAGGTTTAAATGAAAAAAATTTTTAATAAGTTTACAAAATTGTTGTTAACATTTATTTTATTATTCTCAGACATTGCACCCTTAGTCAAAGTATTTGCCGATATGAATCCTATTTTAACCATAAAAGCATCTACTTCACTAGAAGGTGAATATGATGAAATACAAAATAATACCACTTACACGTTTGATCAAAGTACTAATATAGATAATTACTATTTTAAATTAAATGGTAATTCATTTGAAGAAAGTGAAAACTATTTAATAAAAACAGATATTAATTTCCATGGAGAGTGGGATAAAGATAATGTTCACGAAACAAAAAAAATAGTTGATTTCAAAAAAGGATTATCTCTTAACCAAGAAATTAACAAAATAATACCATATGATTATATTTCTTCTGCAAATGGTATATATGAAGTTAACTTATCCATCTACAAAGTAAGTGATATTACCTTGAATGGAGAAAATTTAAATACCAAAACTGATATTGAACTAGAAATATTAAAAGAACAATTAATGGCTCTAGATATGAGTGGATATCAAAAAGTTACAAACAATAGCTTTAAAATTGAAGTTACCAATTTTAGAAGTGGACTAATCTTTGATAAAGTAACATATCCAAGCGGTGAAGAAGTATATAAGAACGAAAACATCTATGAAATAGATAATACTATTGCCTCAAATATTGATATTAAATTTCATTATGAAGTAGGCAATTTAAATGAAAAAGAAACATATCATTTTAATCTTTATGTAAATGGTTATCTTATAGACACTTATTCCCATTTAACTACACAAATTATTAAAACTAATAACATAGTAAACATAGATAATTTAATAAATGGTAATTATAACATTGAACTAAAATTATATGATAGTAAAGATAATTTAGTAGAAAATGATACCATCGAAATAAGTTCTAAAAATTCTAGTGTAACTGATTTAAATGACTATTTTATCTTAGATGAAGAAACATTAAATGATATTAATAAGTTAAGAACAAAATTAATTAATTATAAAGCTTTAAATGAAGAAAATAAAAATACACTCAATGAAGAAATAAAAAAAGAACTAGAATCATACATAGATAAAATTAATAATTTATCTTTAGATGAATATTTAAACATCAACAGAAATGGATTAAATGCTAATTCATATTACCAAGTAAAAGATAATAAAATAAGTATTATCTATGGATTAGATGGCACGTTTGATAAAGATTTACTTATCAGTAACCAAGTCCTAGTAAGTGAGTTTAAAGAAAAATTTCCTAACACCATAATATCTGTTTATAGAAAAAATGGTGAACTAGCCAGTTCTGATGACTACTTAGAAACAGGTATGAAAGTTTTAACAAACTATAACAGTCTCATTGGGGAATATTACCTTATCGTACGCGGTAATGTTATTGGTGAAAATGGTATGATAAATATAGAAGACATAAGAGAAATGATTTCTCTTGGACTAGAAATATCTACTCTAGGTGATGAGTATTACCTTGCTAGTGATGTTAACCAAGACAATAAAGTTGATATCTTAGATGCGACTGAGACTTATTATATTTTAAAAAATCAAGATAATGTGGACACATTTAATGATTACGAAAAGCCAACTTATCAAACTGAAAGCAAAATAATTACAAAAATTACAAGTAACAAAAACAGTTTAAGAGTAGGAGATACATTTAAAATAACTCTAAAAATAGAAAATTTAACAGAAAATGCTATCAATGGTATTCAAGGTATCCTAACATTCAATAATAATTTAATAAAATGCAAATCAGTAAGCATCAATGATAACTGGTTAGGAAATATCAATGTTATTAATGAAGATAACTATGGAAAATTTATGTATCTTGGAGATTTTACTAGTACTGATGGTAACTTTATAACATTTACCTTTGAAACATTAAAAGAGGGAAGTGCAAACATTAAAGTAACTGACTTACTCATGGCCTTAAATGGAAATTTCAAAGAATTAGAAAATGAAGAAACCAATTCAGTATTAATTAATATTGCTAGACCTTTAGATACTGATGCTAGTATCAAAGAACTTAAGTTTGATAAAGGAACTTTAGATAAAACATTCAATAAAGACATCACTAATTACATTTTATATGTTGATTATTTTGAGGATACACTAAACATAAATGGCGTGTTAGAAAGCATTCATGCTACTACCAGTGGGTTTAAAGAGTATAAATTAAATAGTAACAAAACAATTATTCCTATCACTGTAATTGCCGAAAATGGTAATACTAAAACATATACTATTGAAGTAATCAAAGTAGATAGAAGAAGTAACAACACTAACTTAAAAGAACTTACTATTGAAGGTGTTGATATTGAATTTAACAAAGATAAACTAGAATATAACATAGAAGTAGATTATTCAGTAAAAAGACTAGATATTAATGCTATCGCAGAACACGTAAAATCAGTAGTGGCCATCGAAGATTCTAACTTAGAAGTAGGACAAAACAAAATAATCATTAAAGTAAAAGCTGAGAATGGTGATACCAAAGATTATATTCTAAATGTTACTAGAAAAAGTGAAGCAAAAAAAGATATTACCAAAAATGAAGAAGAAACAAGCAATAATTCAAGATTACTCCTAATCATCTTAATTATAGCCACGATTAGTTTCTTACTATATTTAATCTTCGAAGATAATGATAAAGAACCAAAATATAATCTAAAAGAAAAAGAAACTAAAAAAGATACTAAACAACAGAATAATAATAACAATGATAATATAAATAATAAAAAGAAAAATAAGAAGTGAACCCCTATACTTCTTATTTTCTATAAAAAATGACAAATTTTACAAAAATAATAAATTATTATAATAAAATAGGGAAAACTATGATAGAATTATAATTATATGAGGTGATTAACGTGTTAAAGATTTTTAAAAATGATGATAAAGAAAAAATTAACTACGAAAAACTAAACGAAATCATTAAAATATTAAATGTTATGTTAAAAATAGTTTTTGTTCTAGTAATTGTTCTTGTTTTGTATGTATCTACTAAAGTTTTAGCCGAGTGGGGCATATTTAAATTTATTAGTAATATCTTAGCTGTTATATCGCCACTTTTTATAGGTGTTTTTGTCGCCTGGTTATTAAACCCAATAGTAAATAAACTAAACAAAAAAGGAGTTAACCGTGTTCTAGGAACAATATTTACCTACATTGTCTTCTTAGTAATAGTTTATCTTGTCATGTCTTCACTAATCCCTATTTTACTAGATGAACTTAATTCATTTGTTAAAAGTGTTCCTAGTTATCTAGATAGTTTAAAAGGATACACTGATAATATTTTTGACAAACTTTCTTCTCCTAACTTTGATATAACCTCAACCAAATTAGATTTCTACAAACAAATAGAAACTCTAGTAACTAACTTCACAGCAAAATTACCTGAAATGTTAGTTAATACTATTAAAACATTTTTCTCAACTCTATGGAGTTTTGTAATTGGTATGATTATTGGTTTATATTTATTATTTGACTTTGATAACTCAATTAAAAAGATTATTTCATTTATTCCAAAAAAATATCAAAAAACAATAGATGATATTTGTTCAAAAATGGATACAACCTTAAAAAACTTTGTACAGGGAACCCTTATTGACGCATCAATTATTTTCTTCTCTTGTGCCATAGGATTCTGGTTTGCAGGACTAAAAGCACCATTACTATTTGCTTTGTTCTGTGCAGTTACTAATATCATTCCTTATATTGGACCTTACATCGGTGCAACTCCGGCTGTTTTAGTGGGATATGCCCAAGGACCACTAGTAGGCACTGCAGTCTTAATAGTAAACATCATTATCCAAGGAATTGAAGGCAATTTTATTCAACCGCTTGTAATGAGCAAAACCATGAAATTACATCCAGTAATCATCATTGTCGGTTTATTAGTATTTGGCTATTTCTTTGGCATATTAGGAATGATTATCTCTACTCCGATCATTTCATTATTTAAAGTACTCTTTGTCTTTATAAATGAAAAATATAAATTAATTGAAATTAAGGAATAACATTATGAAACTAAAACACTTTCAAACAAATAAAGAAGTATATAAAATAGAAATAGAAAGATTACTTATTTATTATAAAGCAATATACCGACTTGGAATAGAACAAAAAAATAAGATTAATAAACAAATTATAAGAAACAAAAAAGATAAAATTAAATCAATTGAAGTAGATATAAATAACTTAAGAGACAAAATCAGTAACCTTGATACATTATATCGTTTTATAAATGGAGAACCATTCAAAGTAGAACAATTAAAAACTATTGTTGTAGAAAAAGTAATTACCGAAAATGATATACTTCATGAATTAGTAGATTCAATCGAAGAAAAAATAGATATCATTACAATTATTGATTTAGAATTAAAAAATATTGAATTAAATAAAGAAATATATATTGAAGAAATAACAAGTGATTTTAAAGTCCTAACTAAAGCAAATAGGCAATAATTTTGCTTGTTTTTCTTGTTTAATAAAAAAAAATATGATAGAATGTTATTAGGATAGTGGTATTATGAAATGTATTGAACCAATAATATTTTTAATATGTGGCAAAGCTAGACAAGGCAAAACAACACTAAGTAACCTAATTGCTTCATATTATCAAGAACATAATCTTAAAGTAGTTAACACTTCGTTTGCAAAATACTTAAAATATTATGCCAAAGAAATTAAAGACTATAACATTACCGACAGTGATAAAAATCGCTCATTTTTACAAGAGCTAGGTAATTATATTCGTATTGATATGAATAAAGAATTCTTCTTAATAGATAGATTAATTGAAGACATTAATATCTATGCTCATTATGCTAACATTATTATAATTGGTGATGTTCGTTTTAAAAAAGAAATCACTCATTTAAAAAAACATTTTTCAAAAGTAATAACAATTCACATCACAAGGCCTAATTTTCAAACCGATTTAACAGAGCAAGAACAAAATGATATCAGTGAAATAGATTTAGATAATTATACTGACTATAATTATAAAATAGTAAATAATAACTTAGAAAACTTAGAAAAAGAAACAAAAAGAATATGTATAGAGGTGGAAAATAAATGGAAAAAATAAATATTTATAACATCTGCAATGAATACATCAAAAATCAAACAAATAATCATTATTTTAGCATCCCTTATGATAATAAAGTAAACCTTGTTACAAACGTCAAAGAACTAGATAATAACCTAAAAATAAACAGTATTACCCTAATGCCTGTAATCATAAAAAAAGAAACTGATTATGAATATAATGATTTACTAATAATTTCTAACAATCATGAACAACTATCAAGCATATATGACATTTTAACCAATGATGAATATTTTGATTTAGACCCAGATAGATTAATATTTCACATTGATGAATTATTATACAATAGTTCCAATGCCTTATTACAAGAGGTAAGAAACAAGAAAAACTTTATCCTAAAAAAAGATTTAAAAAACACGATTATTTATTATGACCGTGGAGAAAAATATGGCAATGTTTTTGACAAACACAAAATAGAAGAAAATCAAAGATACATCATTTTAGGAGAAACAAACCAAGATTTAATTTATCTATATCTAAATAAAATATCTATAGTCATGAATAAAATAGATGACACTTATCAAAGCGAAATATATGGTCCACTTATAAACAAACTAGAAAATATATGCAAAAGACCATATCTAGGACAAAAAGAATTCAAACGCATTACAAAAAATGCTAAAACAATTCCCTTCCTAATCGCTATGAATTATGAAGAAGAAGTGGATTTACTCATCAAACAGGCTCTCAAAGATGGCATAGCACTTTGCATTAACCATCCATTCTTACAAGAACTTATCAACATATCTGTGGGAAACAGCAAAAAAATATATCCCCTTATCAAAATAAATAACACAAAAATAAAACATAAAATAAATAACATCGAAGCAAAATCACAAAAAAACATCTTAGAAGGAATTACCGAGATTAAAGCCCAAAAAGGCAAAAAAATCTTAGATAAAGCAATTCTTTTTACACTTTATAACAAATACGATATGCCTATTGAATTAATCTATGAATGTGCTAAAGAAAATAATATAGTAGTAAACATTGATGAATTTAATCGCCTTAAAAACATTAAAAACAACAACGAAGATATTGACCTTTTTGCACCTGAAATAGCATCATTTAAAACCAAAGATACCTTTGTAGGTTATGATAAATTAGGTTTAGAAACCAAAGTAATAGCCATTTTTAAAGATAACAAAAAAGTAAATAAACTAGAAAGCGATGGCTATATTATCCTAGAAGAAAATCCCTTTTATGTTAGCAGTGGAACCCAAGAATCAGACACAGGATACATCAAAAATGATCATGTTAAAATAGAAGTATTAGACGTCATCAAATCAATAAATAATCAAAGTATTATTAAAATTCGTATCCTAGAAGGAACATTATATAACAAAGATACTGTTTTAACCCATGTCCTAAATTCCAAAAGAAAAAACATAAACAAAAACCATACTGCCTTACATTTACTTGAACATGTCATAACCACCATGCTAGGTAACAGTATCACTTCAAAAATGACAAAAGTAACGTCAAAAACATTTAGATACGACTTTGAATATAAAGGTAAACTAAGTGATGAAATAATCATTAAAATAGAACAAAAAATAAATGAAGAAATAAAAAAAGACTATGACATAAAAAGAACAATTATCAACCAAAAAGAACTATCTAAAATCAAAAATCTTAATAAAGATGGTTTGTATACTACTGATGAAGTAAAACTCATAACTATTGGTGATACAAAAATAATATGTGATGGTACATTTGTAAATAATACAAGTGAAATATCAAAAGTAGCCCTTTCACTAGTGGAAAACAAAGGCCTAAACACATATCGTATTGAAGGCGCTGTTGATAATAACATTTATCCTATCTTATTTTCCAAAATAAGACCATATAATAGTGAAATGGTAAAACTATTATCCAAAGCCAAAACCATCCTAGATAAAGCAAAACTAATGAATATTAAACTAGATTATAACATTAACATTGATAACTCTAAACCCACTAGTTATGCAGATATCGTATTCAACAAAAATGAATTATCTTTAATTCAAGAAAAAACATTATTATTAGAAAAAGCATTCTTTTTAGCTCAAAAAGAAAATGCTCTAAATAATATTGATCTATTCCTAAATGAAAAAATTACTTACAAAGATTTAAACATCATCATAGCCATTACTGAAGGATATGATAAAGAAATATTAAGAATCATTATCGACGCCCTAGCGAATAGACTAGATAATTACTTTATCCTATTAGCAAATGTTGATAATAACTCTGTTAACTTCCTATGCTCAACCAACTCGACAAGCGAACTTATTCACTGCGGAGAAATAGTAAACAGCATCTCTGTTAAAACTGGAGGTAATGGAAATGGTAGCAAATACTTTGCTCAAGGAGGTGGAAAAGATATTACCACCCTTGTTAAAGAACTAGAATTAATTAAAAAAAGAATATTAAGTACTTAAAAAAGAACAACTCAGTTCTTTTTTCCTATATATTCCTCATATACCAAATTATGATCATGCAAGTATGTAGCCGTATCCACACCCAAATACCTAATATGCCATGGCTCAAACATATAACCAGTAATATTTTCCTTCCCCTTAGGATACCTTAAAACAAAACCATACTTATATGAATTATTAATAATATAATTATACTCATCACTACCTTCATCTATAAAATCATAACCATTACTAACATCAATAGCCAGTCCCAACTGATGTTCACTATAACCAGGCCTAGCCGAATAAGAATCAGCTTTATCTACACCATCCTTTTTCACGTAATAATTATATAAATTATTTTGATAATTATAACTGCGGTAAGTAGACCCGGCCTTAATAGTAATACCAAGTGCCATCGCCTCAGCACACATCTCCTCAAATGGATTAACCGCATAATCCTTAAGATACAACTTCTTAGTAGAATAATTACCACTAATCAACTCCAAATCACTAGGCACAAAGTCCTTATCTAAATAATTATACTTATTTACCAAAACTAACATATCATTACCATTACTAATCAATGAAGTATTAGTATAAAAATCATAATCCAAATTAACATTTACATAAGTAACAACATCCTCAATAATTAAATTATCATGCTTTTTCCTATAATCAATATATCTAGGCAAATAATTCTCGTTAAAATAAGATAACTTCAAATAATCAAATATATCATTATTATAACCCTCTTTTAAAATTAACTTAACACTATCATTGCTAAGAGATTTAAATAAAGTATTAACCTCATTACTAGAATAACCCAAATCCAACAAAGCATTAACATCTAAAATAAAATCCTTATTATCAACATAATCAATTTCTAAATAATCATTTAAATAATTTGAAACATAGTAATTATCAGTAAGAGCAACCTCTAAAGTCTTGGAATATTTATTTGCTTTTAAGACATCCTTATAGATATCTTTATCTCGAAATATAGAAATAACCTTATCACTATAATTAAGTTTTTCTAAATTTTTATCACCATCTTGAAAATTAATTAATATAATTAAAATAGAAATAGCAAGTAACATAAAAAAACTAATAATAATTCTTTTTATCTTCATAGCACCATCCTCACAAATATTATACACTAAAACATAAAAAAATACTTGCAAATAACAAAAATTATGATATAATTAACTTAATTTTACAGTTATTAGTATTTGAAATGACCAAGTAGTAAATAAAATATTCTTATAGAGAGTTTATGTGTGGTGGAAATAAACAAATATTTATCTTACGAATTACACATTTCTAGCTAATCGGTTAAAACCGTTAAAAAAATAAGAAACAAATAAGGTGGTACCACGAGATTTTCGTCCTTTGGTAGCATCTTTTTATATTAAGGAGGAGAAAAAAATGAAATTATTTGACGAATTAAAATGGAGAGGCTTAGTAGATAACATCACCAGTGAAGAACTCATTGATAAAATTAATGAAGGAGGATTAACCTTTTATATTGGCGTAGATCCTACCGCAGATAGCCTTCATATTGGGCATTACTCAAGTGTCATTGCCATGACCAAAAGATTACTTGATGCTGGACATCATCCTATCATTATCGCAGGTGGTGGAACTGGCCTAATCGGTGATCCTAAACCAAATTTAGAAAGGCCAATGATATCTAAAGAAGCCGTTTTAAAAAACATAGAAGGGATCAAAAAACAACTAGATAAAATTCTAGGAACTGATATCAAAATTATCAACAATGCCGATTGGTTATTACAAATGAATGCAATTGACTTCTTAAGAGATTATGGAAAACATTTCAATATTAACTATATGCTAAGTAAAGACACCGTTAAAAGAAGACTAGACCTAGGAATCACCTATACCGAATTTTCATACATGATACTTCAGTCAATAGATTTTCTAAAACTATATGAAAAATACGGAGTAACACTACAAATAGGAGGCCAAGATCAATGGGGAAACATCACATCAGGATTAGAACTAATTAGAAAAATACATGGCATTGATACCAAATGTTACGGCATGACCATGCCCCTTATCACTAGAGCCGATGGCACTAAGTTTGGAAAAAGTGAAAGTGGCAAATCAGTTTGGCTTGATGCATCCAAAACAAGTCCTTATGAAATGTATCAATTCTTTATAAACACCGAAGATAGCAAAGTAATAGAATATTTAAAAAAATTAACATTCTTAAGCCCATCCCAAATAGATGAATTAGAAACAAGTCTAAAAGAACATCCAGAACAAAGACTTGCCCAAAAAGCCTTAGCAGAGTCGATAATCACTTTTGTTCATAGCAAAGAAGATTATGAAGATGCTGTTAAAATAACAGAAGCCTTATTCAATAATGAAATAAAAAAATTAAATGCAAAACAAATCGCGGAAGCATTTCAGGATTTTGACATTAAAAAAGTAGAAATAGGCGAACCACTAGTAGACTTGTTAATTCGCATTGGAGCTTCACAAAGCAAAAGAGAAGCCAAAGAATTTATCACAAATGGAGCTATAACCATAAATGATGAAAAATATACCGATGTACTTACTAGCATAAACGATGATATGTTTATCTATGATTACCTAATAATTAAAAAAGGTAAGAAGAATTACTACATTGCTAGCAAATAATTAATACGTATTCATACTTACATATAAAAAAGCATAAAAAAATAAAATAATCAAAATATGTGCCAAAAATAGCCTATTTTGATTTCTTATTAGTTAACATCAAGAAATTAACCAAAATAATATATTACAATAGCATTAACAAAGCGGTAACGTACTTACTGCTAAGTAGCAAAGGAAGGTAATATATTATGTTCGTAGGACAAAGACTAAAAGCATTGAGAAAAGAAAAGAACTTATCACAGCAAGCATTAGGAGATGCTCTAGGTATCACGAAAGTATCAATATGCGGTTACGAAAATGGTACGAGAATACCAAGTCTAGAAACATTTGTTATGCTAGCGGACTTCTTTGGAGTAACCACCGATTACTTTTTAGGTAGAGAAGTTTCAGTTATTCATGAAGGCGAAGGTGAATATGTTGGTTCAATATCACAAGATGATATTAAAATTCAAAAAGAACTAAGAAAACATACAGAATTATATAATCAATTAATTCAAGATCCTAAAAGAACGGTTAGTTTAATTAATAAAAAAATGCAAATGATTAAAAAAAGCAAATAATGAAACAAATAAACAAAAAATTATTTGTTTTTTTCTATTTTTGTTTTATAATAGATATATCTTATACGAAGGGACTGATAATATGTTAGATATTAAAGATTTATACGAAAAAGATTATTTAGGAAAAAAAGTAGAAATATGTGGTTGGATAAAGAACCACCGCAAACAAGCTAATATTTGCTTTATTGATATGTATGATGGTACAATCATTAATACTTTGCAAGTTGTATATGACAATAATTTATCTAATTTTGATAAAATAACAAAATTTAAAATAGGTTCAGCAATTAAAGTTGAAGGAATCGTTAATACCTCACCAAAAGAAGGACAAGCTTTTGAACTACAACTTACAAACATTACTTTGTTAGGAGATTGTCCAGATGATTATCCTATTCAACCAAAAAGACATACAAGAGAATTTTTAAGAGATCAAGCTTACCTAAGACCAAGAACAAACCTATTTCAAGCTGTATTTAGAGTAAGAAGCGTCGCGGCTTATGCAATACATAAATACTTCCAAGAAAGAGGATATGTTTACTTTCATGCCCCAATTATAACGGGAGCAGACTGTGAAGGAGCAGGGGAAATGTTTCAAGTAACAACCCTTGATTTAGACAAAGTAGCATCTTTAGGCAAAGTAGATTATAGCAAAGATTTCTTTGGCAAAAAAACATCATTAACAGTATCGGGTCAACTACAAGGAGAAACATTCGCTCTAGCATATAAAAAGATTTACACATTTGGTCCAACATTTAGAGCCGAAAATTCAAATACCAAAACTCACGCTGCCGAATTTTGGATGATCGAACCAGAAATTGCCTTTTGTGATTTAGAAAAAGACATGGATATCATGGAAGAAATGTTAAAATACGTTACATCATATGTTCTAGAGCATGCTTCATATGAAATGAAATTCTTAGACACGTATGTTGAAAAAGGATTAATAGACAAACTAACTAAATTGATTAATTCTAAATTTACAAGAATTGACCACGAAGAAGTAATCTCTATCCTAAAAAAAGCTAACATCAAATGGGAATTTGAACCAGAGTATGGAGAAGATATTGCCAAAGAACATGAAAAATATATCACAGAATACTTTAATGGGCCTGTATTTATCAAAAATTGGCCTAAAGATATCAAAGCATTTTATATGAAACAAAATGAAGACGGCAAAACTGTTGCCGCAGTAGACCTAGAAGTACCTGGTGCTGGAGAATTAATGGGTGGCTCTCAAAGAGAAGAAAACTATGATAAACTAGCAAAACGTATGGAAGAATTAAACATGCAAAAAGAAGGTATGGAATGGTACATGAATCTAAGAAAATTTGGTGGATGTGTTCACTCAGGCTTTGGTATGGGCTTTGAAAGATTACTAATCTACCTAACAGGTGTTGAAAACATAAGAGACGTCATCCCATATCCTAGAACTCCAGGAAATTGTGAGTATTAATATGAAGTATTACTTCATTGGTATAAAAGGTACAGGAATGTCAGGATTAGCCTGTATCTTAAACGATTTAGGAAACATAGTAATTGGTTATGACGATTACAAAGAACATAAATTTACTGAAAATGAACTAGAGTTAAGAAACATAAAAATATATAATGATAGTTCCTATCAACTAACCGATGAAATCGTTGTATATTCAGCAGCTTTAGATGAAAATCATATTGAATTACAAAGAGCCAAAGAAAAAAATCTAAAAATATTAAAATACAACGAAATGCTAGGAGAAGTAACCAAAAAATTTAAAACAATAACCATAAGTGGTTGTCATGGTAAAACAACAACCTCAAGCATGTTAAGTCATGTCATTGATAACATTATTGGATGCAACTACCTAATAGGTGATGGAACAGGTAAATCAAACAAAGAAAGTGATTACTTTGTCATTGAAGCTTGCGAATATAAAAGACATTTTCTTGCCTATCACCCATATATGTCAGTAATAACTAACATTGAATTAGACCACACAGACTATTACAAAGATATAAATGATATGGCTGATGCCTATCAATCTTTGCTTAATAACACTAAATTTAAAACCGTATTATGTGGTGATGATAAAATAGTAAGAAAACTAACAACCCATATAGACACCATGTACTATGGACTTAATGATAATAACGATATAATTGCTAAAAATATTGAATACCATGAAGGTTATACCTGTTTTGATGTATATATAAATGATAAATTCTATGGAAACATTAAAATAAAACTTGCTGGGGATCACATGGTATTAAATACCCTTGCCGTAATTGGTATATGTAATAACTTAGGACTAAATAAATATGATGTCATAGAACAACTAGAAACTTTTACTGGTGCAAAAAGAAGATATCAAGTAAAAGAAATAGAAAGCACAATTATCATAGATGACTATGCCCATCACCCTACAGAAATAAAAGCTACAATCGAAGCTACAAGAAACAAATATAAAAACAAAAAAATAATAGCCCTATTCATGCCAAATACCTATTCAAGAGTAAAAGATTTTTATAAATCATTTGCGGACAGTCTAAACAAAGCAGACTACGTATATCTTTTTGATATAGCAAAGGGTAGAGAAGATCCAAATAATTTTAAAGGAATAAGTTCTAAATTAATACTAGATAATTTAAACAACGCTGAAATGATAACCCTAAATGATGAACAAAAACTTTTAAAACATAAAGGAGATGTCTTATTATTTATGAGTTGTCAAAACATTTATATAATAGAAGAAAAATTAGAAAGATTATTAGGTGGTAAAGTTGGAAAAAAAAATTAAAATAATCATAGCAAGTATTATATTATTAATTCTAATAATAGCCTTAATAGTAACGAATACTCCAAAAAAAGAAAAAGAAACAAAAAAAGATAAAAACACTTATGTCTGCACTTATACACAAAATGTAGCAGAAGTAGATATCATTACAACATACTATGTTCATTTTGATAAAGAAAATATTAAAACTATAGACATAAATAAAATTTATAAAGGAAATACTACCAAAGCAAAAGATGGCATTGCTAATTATAGATATATTATTGGAGTAGAAACGGGACAATATAGTGAATACAAAGGATTTACGGCTAAAGTAAATAAAGACAGTAAAAATGAATATAATTATACATACACCTTTGATGTAAATAAAATAGACAAAAATCTAGCATCATTATTTGGAGTCCATACTACTATAAATGAACAAAAAGAATATTTTAAAACCAACAATTATGTTTGTGAATAGGTAAAAAGTAAAAAAAGGTAAAGTGAAAAGTTAAATTCCACTTTCCTAAGCCGATTTAAATTTGTAGAAGAAAAGTCCATTTTATGGGCTTTTTATCGTCATATAGGTAGTTGATTTTTATAAAAAAGTAGTGTAAAATACATAAATGAATGGAAATTTAACCACGACGAAAAGACGAAATTAGGTCAAAAAAATTTTTCTGTAAGACTAAATTCCGTTTTGATAGTTAAAGTTCAATTTAAGGGTGTTTCTATTCATAAATATAAGAAATTTTGTGGTGATTATTTCTTATAAATATGTTTTATGAGATAAGGTTTTAATACTACCTCATCTCTTTTTATTTGTTTTATATCTAATAAATCCAATAGTTCTTTTCCATATAGGAATTCCATTATTTCATACGGAGTCTTTCCATTTAATGATTCTCTTGGAGTAGAATTAATATGTGAGAATACTAAATTTAAATCTTCTTGTGTAATATTTTTAAGACTTAATTCATTAGTAATTATATCTCTGACATAGTTGTGGTTGTTTTCAACTCTTGCTTTTTGACTTGACTGCATTGGATCACAATAAAAAATATTTGTTCTAAACTCACCGGTTTCAATATTAAATTCGAATAAGTTATGTTTTTGGAATTCAACACCTCTATCAGTAAGAATTAAAGAAAAATATTTTCTATATAAATCGTGACCTAAAGTTGACTCTAAATATTCTAAGGATTCAGCCATTGATAATGAAGTTTTATCTTTTTTCAATATTCCAAACATAAACATAGTATTTTGAAATAAGAAAGTTTGAATATAAGGACCAGATTGCTCATTATAAACGGTGTCCATTTCTATAGTTATAACATTTTGATTTTGTTCTTTAAATTTAAGATAGTCTTCATATTTTCTACCATCATAGTTAGCAATGCTTTTTCTTTTTTTGTATTTATTTTTAAATTGTTTTCTAGATACTTGTTCCTTTAAAGAGAAAACGTCAATACCTTCTTCTTTGAAAACTCCCATTTCAATATAATTATAAATAGTCTTTTCACATTGAGAAATTTCGTTATGTGAAGATAAAATTTGATAAACTGATTGACCTTGCTTTAATAAAGGGGCCATAATTTGTCCAATTTGTTTCTTTTCTGAAACAGTTAAATTAATACCAACTCTAGAATCAACTAATTCATCTAAATATTCTTGATTAGCTTTAGTAGCATAATAAAAATATTTATCCAAATGACAGTTAGTAATTTTAGGACATTTATTACAAGCGCCAGGGGATCTATCTCTCATTTTACAAATTGGTTCTTCATAAAGTTCACATTTTTTAAAGCAAGTCCCACATTCCTTTCGATGAATACAAATATTAGGATATAATCTGACGTTTCTAGGTTTAAATTCACGATGCTTTCTAATCTCTTTAGCAATAGTAGTGGGATCTTTACCTAATGTTCTAGCAATATCAACTTTATTACATCTGTTTTCAATTCCTGTTTGAATTATTTTTCTTTCCTCAAGTGATAAGTGTTTGTTATCACAAGTTTGTTTCTTATTCATTTTTACCATCCTTTCATTAAGAAACACCCTTGGATAACTATTATATAAAAAGGAATTAAGTCTTGCAAGATTTCAAGTGGAATTTACTGTAAGACTAAATTCCAGCCAAATATAGGGAAAGTGGAATTTAACTTTTCACTTTACCAATAAAAAAAACTACAAAATAAATAAAAAAGTTAAGAATTAGTATTTATTCTTATCTTTTTTTATGCTATAATTTAATATGATAGATTTACTATACACAAATTTAACTATTTACCGAAAGGATGTTAATTATGAATAAATATTTTAAATATATACTACTCACTATTTCCTTATTTCTTATAGGAAGTATGAAAGTTGAGGCTGGCTTGATTTCTGGTGGCAACAGAGTAACGTGTGATTACATAACCCCTTCTGGGAAAAAAATATATTTAGCAACAGAAGATGGTGGTAAAACATGGTATGCTGACACTTCCGTAGCCGGCTTGGGACTTAAGTTAAATCCATTTAGTTTAGCAAAATCCGAATTGGATGTAGTAGATGGCTTAAGTACAAATGGTGCCAATTGTGAAGAAGTTCAAAAAGCAGATATAAAAGAAAATGATCAACAATTTGGGTGGGATCCTAATGATTTAAAAACAAGGCGACCAGATTACTATACGGGAGATAATAAGGCGGAAAATCAGAAAGAATATACAAAGCAACAGGAAGAAGCCAATAAAGCATCCATCAAAGAACAAGCGTTGAAAGATGCCCAAGGCGGTAATAGTGCGCCAATAAATCCACAAAATCCAGGAACCACATCCTGCCAGAGTTTATTTGCAGGGTTAGAAGACGAATTAAAAAAAATATTTAACGCTATCAAAATTGTAGTACCAATTCTTGTAATAGTATTTTCATCACTTGACTTTGCCAAAGCGATATTTGGTGGAAGCGATGATGATGTAAAAAAATCACAAATAAAATTTGTAAAAAGATTAGTTGTAGCGTTTGTCTTCTTCCTACTTCCAACTTTAATGGCATTTGCTATGGGTATTATGGATGTAATATATAATGGTGGCAATTTTGATTGTCTAATATTAAACTAAAAAAGGAGATGTTATTATGCTAGGTATATTTAATTCTAACTTAATTAATATTCTTGACAATGCTGCCTTAAAATCTATAGGAACATTTATAAAAGATGCCCTACGTTCTGTTGCAGCAGCATTAGATTCATTAATTTATCAAGTTGTATCATTCTTATATAAATTGTTCTTCTTTGTATCAAGCACAGAAATATTTCAAAATGATGCTGTTAAAAATGTATCAAAGAACTTTCAACTTTTAGTCGCTGTAGTTGTAATGTTTTCTTTGTCTATTTCACTAGTTAATTACATAGTAAATCCCGATAATATGAAAAGCGGTAAAGTACCTGCAAGTAAACTAGTGACTAAAGTAATTACTTCTTTAATACTATTACTTACTATAAATATAGTTTTTGCAACAGCATATAGACTCCAAAACGCTATCATTGAAAATAACTTTGTAGGCAAATTAATATTAGGAGACAAAGCACAATCATTTGATGTTGAATCTATGGGCATGAGTTTCTCTAAAAGTATATTAAGTGCTTTTATAACTGACAATCCTAATAAGTCAGGAAGTGTACCACAATATAATATACAAGATGCAAATGATTTATTTAACAATATTTTAACCAAAGAAAGTCAATTTCATTATCTAACTGATTTTATTAATGATAAAGATGACCAAGGAGAATACATTTTAAATTATAATGCTTTATCAATACCGGTAGGATTATTCATTGGTTATATTTTACTTACATATGTTGTTGGTGTTGGCGTAAGAACAGTGCAATTATTCTATTTACAAGTTATAGCACCAGTTCCAATATTATTCTACGTTTTACCAAATGGTGATGATAAATTAAAAAAATGGACTCAACAATGCATAACCACATATCTTGATTTATTCATTAGACATTTAATTATATATTTAACAATATTCTTATGCTCTAATCTATTGTCATCAGATGGAAGACTTATAATTCCATCAGGGGCAGACGAATATAAAAACTGGATAATTTTAGCTCTAGTAATAGCGATAATGTTATTTGCAAAAAAAGCCCCTGACTTAATTAAAGAACTATTCCCAGCAACAAGTAAAGCAAGTGGAGACTTTGGATTAAATTTAGGGAAACAATTTAAAGGAACTGCAGCAGGTGCTGTTCTTGGTGCAGGAGTTGGCGGAATTGCTGGAGCAGCAACAGGCCTACTTAGCGGAGGTGGTATTGGAGGCATGATAGGAGGCTTCAATCGTGGAGCATATGGTGGACTAACCGGCAAAAAACTTAGTGATACAATGTCAAAAACAAAACAATATGGAAATATGAGAAGAAATCAAGGCATAACTGGATGGGATAGAATGACAACCAACATGAGAAATACATTTGGTATACAAGATCAATTATCTAAATATGAAAATCAAATATCACAATATGAAAAACAAGCTAAACTTGGTAAAGCTATTACTGATAGAGCAAAAGCATTAGCATATAGTAGTAACACAAATGGTTCATATACCAATAGTGCTGGCATAACCTATACCGGTGGATTAGAAACACTAAAATCATCAATTGAATACGCAAAAAGTGTAGGTGATACATCATTCAGTTTTGGAGGACAGCAATTTCATTTAACTCAAGCTGATGCAATATTAAAATCTGTAGAAAAAACTGCCACAGATTCTATTATCAATGGTGGCTCAGATGCTCAAATTACCGCAATGATGAGCAATCTTCAAACTATGGCTCCAAATGCAACCGATGCTACAAATGTACGCACAGTTACAAAAGATGCTGAGACCAGAAAAGTACAAATTGAAAATAGTGAAGGCTATATAAATGCAGTTAAACAAAAACAAGGAAAATAAAAAGGAGTGTGATATTAGATGAACAGTTTCTTAGTTCCGGCAAACTCTAAAAAAGGAACTTTGATATTCAATTTATTCTTACCGGCAGACCTAATAATTTTTGGAACAGGACTATTAATATCTTTAATTCTTTTGGCCGTTAGTGAAACCACTACTGATACAGGCACAGTTTTACTAATTAGTCTGCCAGGAATTATTACAGGTATTCTAGTTGTCCCAATACCAAATTATCATAATGTTAGGACAGCTCTAAAAAGTATCTATCTATTTTATTCAAATAGAAGAAGATACATATGGAAAGGTTGGTGTTTCTATGAACGATTCATTAAAGAATATGAAGCAGAAAAAGCAAAAAATTAATTCAAAATATACAGAAGACTGGCTACCAATAAAAGCAATAGCAAATGGGACAATTGTCTTAGATAATAATATGAAAGTAACAGGGGTAAAAATTACTCCAAGAAATATCTTTATCTTAGACCAAATTACCCAAGAAAATGTTATCGTAGCATTAAAAAATTTCTATAATACACTAGATTTTGAATTTTGGATAATTTCAGCAGATAGACCAGTAGATATATCAGCATACTTAGCTCAATTACAACTATTATATAACTCAGTAAATAGTACAATCATAAGAAAAATGATAATGCAAGACTTACAAAAAGCAAATATGTTTATGGATAACAACGTTACAGATACTGAATATTTCTTGTTATTTAAAGAAAAAAATCCAGAAGTAATTCAAAAAAGACTAAGAACAATTATGATGGGACTAGCCAACGCTGGATTAACAGCAACACAAACATCCAATTCTGATCTAAGATCAATTATGGAAAACTTCCTAAATGGAGGAATGAATACTGAATTTGGGACGGTGATTAAGAAATGAATTTAAAATCTCAATTAGCGCCAAAAGGATTACAATTTAATCCATCAGATTTTAACATCAGTGATAAATATGCAACAATATTAACAGTAATATCATATCCTAGATTTATAGGGCCAGGATATTTATCAAGCCTAACAAATATGTCAGGCGTAAAAGTAGTAATAAAGCATATGCCTCTACCATTTTCAGTTCTAGCTAAAATGTTAAATAAAGAAATAGCCGATTTAAAACAAAAATATCAAGATGAACATGATAAAACAATACAAGAAAGAATAAGACAAGATGTTGACTCCCTAGAATACTTTATTCAACAGTTCACAGCGGCCCAAACAAGAACATTTGACTTTCAAATGCACATCATGATAACCGCGGACACTAGAGAAGACCTAGAAATAAAAAAATTAACATTAAAAAATTACTTAGATGCAATGGAATTAAGAGCTATACCATTAAAGTTTGAACAAGAAAGCGTGTTAAAATCAATATTACCAATATTTGATGCTCAACCAATAGAAATGCGTATTGGTACTCCAATGCCATCTCCTACTATGGCAGCCATGTATCCATTCATTTTTGATAGTATAAAAGACACAGGCTTATCAACATTACTAGGAGTAGATTTCTCGGGTGGTGTTATTCTATTTAATCAATTCTTATACCAATTAAAAAAAGAAAACAATAGAAATAATGCCAACATGATTATCTTAGGAACATCAGGAAGTGGTAAATCCACTGCCGCAAAACTATTATTAAGAAGCCATATAAGAAATGGATACCAAATCGTAGCCATTGACCCAGAAGGTGAAATAACAGAGATGACAAAAATGTATGGTGGAGAAGTAGTGGACCTAGGTAAAGGTGGAGAATTTGGCATGGTAAACCCACTAGAAATAGTTATGGATGCCGACGAAGACGAAATAAAATCAGGTTTAGGCTATACTGTATTAACCAAAACGATTCAGTCATTAAAAGCCTTCATGAAATATTATGATCCGAACATTGAAGAAGATGTCCTAACTTTGTTTAGTGAAGTAGTACAAGATACATATATAAGATTTGGAATCGATTATAACACAGATTTTTCTAAATTTACATCTAAGGATTTTCCGATTTTTCAAGATGTATATGCAACAATTAAAGGAAGATTAACTGCTATGACAGAAAAAACTCATGAAAGAGATGTCATGGAAAGGCTAGAATTAAAAATAAGACCATTAACAAGAGAATTAAAATACTATTTCAATGGACATACTTCAATTGCAACATCAAGTGATTTCATAGTATTTAACATAAAAGAATTAATGAATGCTGACGAAAATATAAGAAACGCATTATTATTTAACGTTCTTAAATTTGCATGGGGCTTATGTTTGAATCCAAATGTTAACTCAATAATGTCAGTAGACGAAGCCCATGTATTACTTGGAGCAAGAAATGTTTTAGGGGCAGAATTTTTAGCACAAATGCAAAGACGTGCAAGAAAATACAATACTGGAACAATTATTATAACCCAACAACCATCTGACTTTGCAGCACCAGATGTATTGATACATGGTAAAGCAATATTTGATAATGCCTCTTATTACTTAGTCATGGGACTAAAAAAACAGGCAGTAGATGACTTAGCAAAATTAATTGACCTAAATGATAATGAAATAGATAGTATTAAAAGATATAGCCAAGGAGAAGCTTTGTTCGTATGTGGTAATAGAAGAATGCGTATCAACATAATAGTTACTGACGAAGAATTAGAATCATTTGGCAGTGGTGGAGGATTATAAATATTTAAACTAAATTAGTATGGTGGTGAAAGAATGAAATTTTTACATTTTGGAAGTAGTAACAATGATGAAAACAATACAAAAGCAAATGGCATTATCAAAATGCTAAAAAACTTAAAGAAAGCAAAAATCATAAGCATCATTGCTGTTGGTTTTGCCTTCATTCTTTTTATTGCTGTATTTATTTATGTTGTATTGAAAATATTTTCATCTCTTGCCACCTTAAACTCTGTAGAACGTGCAGGAGCAGAGCGTCTTAAAGGTGAAACTGATTATGAAAGAAAGATAATAGAAAGAGACGAATTTTTAAATTTCACTCAATATTTTGATAGTAAAGATGAAAAATTAAAAGAAAATAATGATAAATATTTTGATGCTTTATATGATGCCTATGAATTTTATAAAGAAGATAAAAATGGTGGGTCTATTTGGCAATCAATAGGAAGTTTTTTTAGAAAAATATTTCGTTCAAAAAGAACACAACATGCTCCTTTATATCCAGATAATGCTAATACTAAAATGTATGGTGTACAAATAGATACTACTTTAATTACAGCAACATTATATAATAGTAGATATCAGTCTGAAATGACAAGAAATGACGAATTTGAAAAAGAGTATAGTTATTTTGTGGAAGAAGGAAAAGGATATGACCTTCATACTGGATCATATCGTGATTTTGTAGAAAATAATTTTTTATATGATGCAAAACAATCTATAGATTCAAAATATCATTTGTCTAAATTGAGGAAAGCAATTGAAGGAGTAGAGGTATTGTCAAAATATCAAATTAAAAGAATTGAGACATATTTAACAATACATCCAGAATATGTGGGAACCTATACTGATACAACTAGACATATAGAAATTAATATTGTTGATGTTGGAATGGAAGGACAATGCATTAGTCGTGTAGGGAATTATGGTATGGTTTTGGGACCAACTGAGTATTATAATAGGGTTATTCAAACTGAAGGTTACTATTGGGATTGCGATCCTAATAAAGATTCTACATGTAAATCTTGTATGGAAACATATGATTTATCTTCTTATGATGATGATTTATATTGCTTTGATAATGAATTAACTGATTCTTCTGATGCCCAAGGTATATATGGTTGTAAAGAAACAAATGCTGTCAAATACTCTAAGCCTTTTTCTGGTTCTGGTGACATTGGGCTTGATGACTTAAGTTATGAATTAGACTGTGAAGGATATAATGAATATTTATTAGGTAATTTACCAACTGATGCTGATGTTGAAATGTTTTGTGGAAAAGATGAAGAAACAGGAAAAGACAAATGTTACTGTGATAGATTTATTGAATCATATTACCATCAATACGTAGATAAAACTGATGTTAAACAAAAAAGAAGAGATATTAGCCAAATAGTATTTGAAACATATAGTTTGTATTCGTATTATGAAAATGCTACAATGATATACAATGTTTGTAGTGATAAAGATGTAGATATAATAAGTTACCGTGATTTAAGCTGTGCCGGAAGAAGAAAATCAAGATATTACAATAATAATTATTATGAAGAAATAGATTATGAACCACAGCCAAAACCAAACCCAGAAGAAGTAGATACAGATTTTTGCACCAATTATGTAGATAGTAGTAGCTATAATAAATCAATTGGGGATAAAATTGCTAGCATTAAAACAAATGCATCCCTAATGCAAAAGACATATCATTATGGTGGTTGGGATTGCAATAAATTTGCCAGTGCAGCCTTAAAATTGGGTGGTGTTAATTATGGTGCATCTGCCGCCGAAATGTTTAGAGGAAAAAGAGATAATTGTGTTGATGTAAACGGTGTAATGCCAGGAGATTTATTTTTTACTAGCCGATTAGACAGTAATGGTAATTGTAAATTAAGTCATGGAAGAAGTAATAGATTTGGTTGTATTGGGCACGTAGGTGTTGTTACTGCTGTTCATCCTGATGGTGCTATTGAGATAACTCATATTACTACTGAAGGCGAACCAGCTTATACCACTACCATTTATGATGCATATGACAATAGGTATGCTCCAAATGCAAAAGGTTCTGCATGGATTGCTGGTTTTGTAAGACCATATTAAGAGGTGATATAGTGAAAAAAATATTAATAATATTAACACTATGCTTGTTAACTGGATGTTCTGTTGATTATGAACTTATAATAAATAACAATAACACTTTAGACGAAACAATATATTTTACTGAAACAAACGAAGTATTGTCAAAATATGGTGAACCAATAAGTACAGCAGTTAATAATATAAAAGAGTTTTATTTGTCGGGTGAAAATGATATAGAACCCCAAATTATTGTAGCAAATAAAGCAAACTTTAAAAACAATAATGGACAATCAGCAACATATAAATTAAAAAAGAATATAGATAACATTCAAGATTTTTCAAAATCATTATTCTTTAATTATTATTTTGAAACATCTAAAATAACAAATGACAGTGCCACCTACACCATTTATGGCAATAAATTTAACTATGATAATGTAAAAAAATTAACGACTTCATATAAATATACTTTTGATGTAGATAACATAGTTATAAAAATACAGTCATATTATGATGTTATTGATAGTAATGCCACCAAAATAGACAAAAAAACCAACACACATTATTGGGTTGTAAATGAAAACAATGCATCCAATTTTGAGTTAAAACTGACATATTCTAAAAAAAATAAATATACATACAACGAAAAAAGTGAGCCAAATGTTATTGAAAAAATAACAGGAAATATTGTTGAAAAAGTATCATTTGGTAAAGTAAATGGGACTGAATTTGTAAAAAACAACAAAATAGTACCAATAATTCTTATAGGAATAGTACTAACAATTATATTGGTAATAGTACTCTTTATTAAAAAGAAAATAGAAAAAACCAATAGAATATAGAGGTGATTAAAATTGAAAAAAACTTTATATTTATTAATTGTTATATGTTCATTTAGTTTTTACTATAGCTTTAATAACAACAAATCTTTTTCTATTAGAACCGAATCTTTAATTAAAATGGATGATAATGAAGAAGGATATTGTCCCGGAGTATCTAACTGTTGTGAAAGTGGTTACAATGTTATGTGCCACATGGTTGACCCAATCAAAAATTATCGTGTTACCGATGTAGTATGTGGAAATCGTGGAGGCGGAGTATACCATAAAGGTATGGACTTAACAAAAGGTACTGGCGATGGTAATATCTATGCTGTATTTGATGGTAAAATAATTGCCACAACCAATAATACTAAAAATTGTGCGCCAGGAGAAAGTTTAATATGTTCACCAGTAACATGCCCAAGTAGTCGTGGTGTTTCCGTTACACTGGAAGTTACTGATTCAAGATTTGCTGGATATCAAGTACACTATATGCATATGTCAAGCAAAACAGTCAAAGTAGGAGATATAGTAAAACAGGGACAATTACTAGGTAAAATTGGAAATACAGGTTGTTCAACAGGAACACACTTACATTTTCAAATAAACAACTACGCAGGAAAACCTATATATATTACCCCATATTTCACTGACAAGACATCATACGCTTGTGGAGGTGTAACCGAAAGTGCACCAAACAAACCATTAACAAATATAATTACAGTTTCATCACTATTAAAAGATGCCACAGGAAGGAGATATCAGCCTAACATTGGTAATTGCGTAGGTTCAATTAATAATAAATTTAATCAAGGTATTGAATTGGATAAAAAAGATATCAATGACATAGTTAACGTTTATGCCTTAGAAGGAGGCAAAGTAGTAAATGAAACAACCACTAACTGCAGAAACGGTGTAACTATATTTACTAATCATGGCGAATTTCATAGTTATTGCAACTTAGAAAATGTATACACAACATATCAAATAGGTAGTAATATAGAAATGGGTACAATGATAGGAACCATTGGAAACAGCAAGTTTGTCTATATTGTCAAAAGAAACAATAAATATGTTGATTTAACTAACTATTTTTTATCTTCTTATGGAGGCGCTTGTCAAAATAAAGACAGGAAAAACTGTAATAAAATATTAGATGCTATTCAAAAATTACAATGTAAAAATACTACCACAAGATAGTTGAGGTGAGAATATGATTTTAAATCATAAAAAAATTATATTTTTAATATTAAGTTTATTTTTGTTAACAGGATGTACCATTAATTATAATTTAATTATCGATAATAATGAAATAACAGAAAAAATAACCTTAATCAATGAAAATATTGAAATTACTGATGACACATTAAATACAATAAAAGATGATTATGGAAATTATTATTCTATTTACTACGATTCTGATCCAGAAGAATGCTTTGAAGATAATTGTCCAACCTATATTGACAACATTTTTTCAGCATCGACAGTCTATACTGATTATTACAAATACCGTGAATCAAAAGCCATAAAAGACTTTTTTGGAGAGATTAAAATAAATCAAAATAAAAAAATAGTTATCATCAAGGCAACTCCTAAAACACAATTACAAAACATTTTAAAAGATGTAAACTATATAAAAGCACCAGTAAATCAACTGAACATAAACATAGTATTACCTTTTAAAGTAACAAGTAGCAACGCTGATAAAGTAGAAGGAGATACATACACTTGGATATACAATAAAGATAACATAGATAAAGTTTTAACCATTTCATATGATACAAATGATAGTAATAACATAGTAATTGATAACAATAAAGAAAATGAAAGTAACAAAGAAAATAATCAAACAAATAACACCACTCAAAAATCTAATAATTCAGTAAAAAAATATATTTTTTTGGGCATAGTATTTAGCGTTATAATAATTATAGGGATCTTTATCTTAAAGAAAATGAGAAGTAATGATAATGTATAAGGTAGGTGATAATTATTATGAATAAAAAAACAATAACTTTAATACTAAGTTTATTTCTTTTAACAGGATGTACTATTAATTACGATGTAACAATTAACAAAGACCTAACAGTTGTTGAAAACATGGAAATACTAGGTGATGATCGTTTTAAAATAGGAAATGAATACACAGTAGATACCATGTATGAAACCCTAAAAGAAACATATTCCGAATTACACCAAGATGAGGATTTAGATAATATTAAAAAATATTCTAGTTCAGGTAACATGGCCATATCTAGTAATAAAACATATAAAAATTTAGAAGATTTTGCCCAGTCCAAATATATAAAAAAGATATATGTTGATGGCTTAAAAATAGCAAAAGAAAAAAATTTAATTACCATATCAAGTGATAACAACTTAGATAATTTTTGGTTATTTGTTGATGGTATGGAAGAAGAACCTATTGTAACAAAATTAGAAGTTAAAATAAAAGTACCATACGTAGTTACAAAAAATAATGCTGATCAAGTAGATAACAAAACAAATACATATACATGGACATATGATTTCCATGACTACTCTAAAAGAATCAATTTAGAGTTTGATAAAAATAGAATATTTAAAACA
>OLSB01000402.1_pt1 | contig 50447 bp, 46 predicted proteins | sample 1672071 | NCBI WGS metagenome assembly OLSB01 (sample SAMEA3136642, study PRJEB25190) | human gut metagenome | biome: human gut; feature: human-associated habitat; material: faeces | place: Austria | collected 2013 | reverse complement strand
AACAAATTATACAAAATACTTAAGTACAAGTGCAGTATATTGTAATGATAGAAGTCTAGGAACAGGACAAACATATAGTGCAAGCGCTAACTTCAACTTCGCACCATACTATAGAATGGACTATGGTACAAGAGGAGCAAAAGCGAATCCATCATATAATTGTACAGATATAAGAGATGCATTCAGCGCAGAAAATACAAGTGCAAAACTAGATTATCCTATTTCTTTAATGACAGCAGACGAAATAGCATTTGCCGGTGGAGTAGCATTCGAAACAATGAACACTCCTTATGCATGGTTTATAAGTAATAGTGCTGGAACTCAAGTATCAAGTTATTGGGGGTCCTTGTCTCCTAACTATTGGGATGGCGGCAATGCTTACGTGTTCTACGTGTACGGTTCGTCCAATCCTGGCAGCTTGAACGACTACTACGTCGACAGCACTTACGGGGTTCGCCCGGCCATTTCTCTCAAATCTTGTATCAAATATAGTACAGGTGATGGGACATCAGAGTCACCATATGAAATAGTTGAAACTTCAAGTGGATGCTAAACTGTGCCTCTCTTGTAATCCGTCCGAAAACATTTCGGACGGCTCCACCGACGTAAGTTGGTGGTAAGCAAAAAATGAATACTGACTAACCTGTGCTAGAAAGACTAATACTTTCTGGCGCGTGAGTGCCAGTAGCTGAAAAATTAATTAAGGTATCAAGTGTGAAAACACTTTTGATATAGGGAATGAACTATATGAGTTACGGCTAGCCTTAGATTTTCGTTCTTGGTTGTTGTCTCCTAACAATTGGAATGGCAACAATGCTAACGGTGTGCGTCCGGCAATTTCTCTTAAAACTTGTACACTTTGGACTAGTGGAAATGGAGCAACTGATACACCATACGAAATAAGTACTACAAGTGGATGCTAAAAAAGGTCTAGAAAACAGTAGAACTAGATTTTACTGTTTTTTTGTGATAAAATCTATAAAAGCTATAAGATGTTATTAAATCTTTCTTTTTTTTGTTGAATGTTAATGCTTGTTTAGGTTATAATAATATCTAGGATGTGAGATAATATGGAATATAAGAAAATTAAAAAAGATAATTATACACTTCATTTAATTAAAACTGATAGATTTAAAACTATTAATGTAGGTCTTAAATTTACTAAGTTATATGATAAAAATGAGTTTTGTTATTTAAAGCTACTTGAAAGAGTGTTACCTATGAATGGTACTAAAACGTATAAGAATGTTAATGAGATAACTAAAAAACTAGAGAGCTTATATAATGCAGGTATAACTTTTAGATCACTTATAACTAGTAAAAATATGAGTTTTGAAGCTTCTTTAAGATTTATTAATCCTAAGTATACAGAAATGTCTATTTATAATGAAACTTTTGATATGTTTAGGGAAATAATAGTAAATCCTATTATTAAGGATAATTGTTTTAATGTGTTTGATGTACATAAAGAAAATTTAATAAATAGTATAAACAATGTTAAAGATAATATGGGGGCTTATGGTAGTTTACTTTTTAATGAGAAATTTTATAAAGATACAATATATGCAGAAAATAATTATAAAGATATAGATATATTTAAAAGTCTTACTAATAAACAGTTATATAAAACGTATTTAAAATTATTTGATAGTTTTAAAATAGATGTGTTTGTAATTGGAGATTATGACGAGGAGAGTGTACTTACTAATGTAGATAAGTTATTAAAGGGCTTTAAAGAGAGAGATAATACTAGTAAAGAGTTATATATAGATATTAAGAGTAAATATAAAATAGATAAAGAAGAGTACCCAGCTAATCAGTCTATACTTTTAGTTGGTTTAACTTTAAAAGATTTGACTATAGAAGAAAGAGATTATCAAATGCTTTTATATAGTACTATTTTAGGAAGTATGAATAATTCAGTATTGTTTGTTAATGTAAGAGAGAAGAATAGTTTATGTTATCATATAGGAAGTACTATTAATAGATTTACTAAAACTATTATAATAGATAGTGGAATAAATAAAGAAAATTTTGATGAAACGTTAAGACTTATTAAAGAAAGTTTAGAGAGTATGAAAGATGAAAGTGTTGTTGATAGTCTTATAAATAATGCTAAGAAAACTTTAAATATTGCTTTTAATGATTTCTATGAAAATCCTTTTAAGATAGTGAACTATTATTATTTAAGAGAGTTTACTAATATTCCTAGTATAGAAGATAGAAAAAAATATATTGATAATATGACAAGTAAGAATGTTAGTGATTTAGCTAAAAAGATAGATATTAAAGAAGTGTTTTTACTAGAGGGAGTTAAGAATGAAGAAAATTGATTTTAATTATGGAGAGTTTATTTATAGTGAAAAACTAGAAAATGGAATAACTGTTTATATGTATCCTACAACTAAAAGTAAGAATTTTTATATAACAGTAAGTACTCATTTTGGAGCTGAAGTAATGAAATATAGAAGTGGAAGTAAAGTATATGATGTTACTAAAGGAAGTGCGCATTTTCTTGAACATAGGGTAATGGATTTTACTAAAAATAAAGATGCGATGGATGAAATAAATAAGCTAGGAAGTATTGCAAATGCGTATACTACATATAATGGAACTAACTATAATATTTATGGAGAAGAGAATATACTTGAAAATATAAGACTTTTATTTGACCGTGTTTTTAAGGCTGATATTAAAAAAGAAGATGTGGAAAGTGAAAGGGGTATTATATTAGAAGAATATTATATGTATCAAACAGATCCTTATTTTAAAGCACAGACAACATTATTTGATAATGCTTTTAATAAAAGTTTCATTAAGAGTTTAGTAATTGGTACAGAAGAAGGTATTAAAAGTGTTACTTGTGAAGAGTTGAATAGATTATATAAGGACTTCTATACACCTGAAAATATGTTTATTGTTGTAACTGGAAATTTTGATAAAGAAAGTGTGTTAGACTATATTAAAGATTATATGAAGAGTGTTAAAATAAAGAATACGAGTGCTTTAATAGTAAGACCAAAAGAAGAGTATAAAGTTAATGTTAGTTATGCTGAAGTGTCCAAAGATATTCTAGAAGCTAAAGTAGTTATTGGTTATAAAATTAAAGTAGGAAAAGGGTCTAAACTAAATACAAGGATTATGTTAGAAATGGTAATTAGCGAAAACTTTGGTAAAACGGGTAAGAGTTATTTAAGGCTTATGAATGAGGGATTAAATAGGTTTGATTATTTTACTGAAGAAGTAGATGATTATTTAATACTAGTATTTACAGCAAGCACTAATAGTGTTGATAAGTTTGAGAAAATAGTAAATGAAGAATTGTCTAGTTTAGAGTTTACAAATGAAAGCTTGGATAGGAAGAAAAAAGGATATATTAGTAATTTAATATTAAGTTTTGAAGATATTGTTAACGTAGAAGACATGATTACTACAAATATATTATGTTATAACAAACTTTTAAATAAGATGGGTGATGTAGTAAGAGAATATAAATTATCTGAAGTAAAAGATGTAATAAAGTTAATAGATATTAATAATAAAAGTGTACTTGTTATGAAAAAGTAACGCTTTTTTTATGTTTTTTTTAAAAAATGCATAATTTTTAAAATTTATACTTGATTTATTGAATAAAATATTATACAATTAAATAGGTTCAGCAAAAAAGGGCTTGTAGCTCAGTTGGTTAGAGCGTGCGTCTGATAAGCGCAAGGTCGATGGTTCAAGTCCATTCAGGCCCACCATGATGATGGCCAGTTGGTGAAATGGTTAACACACACGCCTTTCACGCGTGCATTCACGGGTTCAAATCCCGTACTGGTCACCAAGTTTAAACGTCAGCCCCATTACCCGTGGGGTTTTATTGTACCATTTTTAATATAAGTGGTATTTTTTTATGTTTTTAAAATAAAAAACAGATACCACAATGTGATATCTGAGGTGCCTGTAAAAGGCTAAATGACAGTTCATATGAACTGGTGTGTCCGTATAGGACTAAATAACAATTTAATAAATTGTATATATACTATACCATATTTTAGGCATATTGTCAAAATATTAAGTACCTTATTTATTTGAAGGTTAGGAATGTATAAAATACACAAATACCTGTAGACTTTATTAAGTATTTTTGGTAAAATTAGGTTAGTGATTTATATGAGAAGTGTTTATATACATATACCATTTTGTTCAAGTATTTGCAGTTACTGTGATTTCTGCAAGTTTTTGCATGACGAAATATGGGCTGATGAGTACTTATCACATTTAGAAAAAGAAATAAATAAGTATTATGATAATGACGAGGTTAGGACAATTTATATAGGTGGTGGAACACCAAGTGTGCTTAGTATGGAGAATTTAAAAAAACTATTTTCTATAATAAAAGTCTTTGATATTAGTAAGTTAGAAGAGTTTACTTTTGAAATGAATGTAAACGATATTACAGAAGAAAAATTATCTTTCTTAAAAGAAAATGGTGTTAATAGAATAAGTGTAGGGGTAGAGAGTTTTAATAAGATAAATTTAAAATATTTAAATAGAAAACATACAAAACAAGAGATTATTAATAATATTAAGTTAGTAAAAAAGTATTTTGAAAATATAAATGTTGATTTGATGTATGCTCTATCTATTGAAAAGTTTAGTGTACTTAAAAGTGATGTAAAAGAGATACTTAAACTTGGAGTGCCACATATATCAGCATATAGTTTAATATTGGAACCTAATACAGCATTATTTGTAAATAAAGTTAGACCAATAAGTGAAGACTTAGACTATAAGATGTATAAATATATTGAAAAGAAACTTACTAAAAAAGGTTATCATCATTATGAAGTGAGTAATTATAGTATTCCTGGATATGAAAGTGTACATAATTTAAACTATTGGGATAATAACGAGTATTATGGCTTTGGTTTGGGGGCACATGGGTTTATAAGCGAATTAAGGTATGAAAATACAAGAAGTTTTAATACATATTTAAAAGATAATTTTAGATTTAATGAACTGGTTTTATCTAAAAGAGAAGATATGGAAAATGAAATTATTTTAGGTTTTAGAAAACTTGATGGGATAGATATAGTAGAGTTCTTTAATAAGTATCACACTAATATTCAAGACGAGTTTAATATTACACCACTTTTAAAAAATGGATTACTGGTATTAAAAGATAATATGATGTTTATAAGAAAAGATAAAGTTTATGTAATGAATACTATATTGAATGAGATACTTAAATAATAGTGCAAAATAAAGTACTAGATTTAGTAAAAATTGTTCTAATTAAATTGTCTTAAACGGCATATAATGTTAATTGACAACCATAGAGAGTAATACCTAGCTTATGGCTTTAGGCGTATTTGGTAGAGAACACCGTTTCAGTATTTGTGCGGTGTTTTTTTATGTTAGATTATGTGCCTTATATTAAATTTGCATTAATATACGACTATTTATTTAACGAAAGTTAAAGAAATTCACTTGACTTTTATTATTCATGAATGTAAACTTAATTATGGTGATATAATGAAAGAAATAGTAAAGTGTTTGTCAAAATATAAATGGGCTATACTAGCAGTAATTGGCCTCTTAATAATGCAAGCATACTGTAATTTAGCACTTCCAACATACACAAGTAATATTGTTAATGTTGGTATAGAACAGAGTGGTATAACAAGTGTTGTACCTATAAAATTAAAAGAAAGTACATTTAATAGTTTACTTGAAAACTCAGGGTATTCAAGTGTTATTAAATCTAGCTATGAATGCATTAGTGGAGTGTGTACTAAAGTTAATGATAACTTAAGTGAAAGTGATGTTGCACCTTCTTTAGAAAAAATGTATAATACAACTACTAGAAGTGAAATAATTAATAACTTAAAAAATGAATATAAACTTTTGGGAGAAGATATTGATAGTATGTCTATGTCATATATTAAAACTACTGGAATTAAAATGATTATAGTTGCAATACTTGCGATGGGAATAACTATATTAAGTGTATATGTTTCTAGTAAAGTAAGTACTTTATTTAGTAGGGATTTAAGAAAGAAAGTTGTAGAAAAAATTATATCTTTAGAAACTGCTGACTTAAACAACTTTAGTAGTGCATCTTTAATAACTAGATGTACAAATGATATAACTCAAATAAGTAGTGTAGTTACAATGATTTTAAGTATAGTTTTATTTGCGCCTATATTAGGAATTGGAGCGATTACTAAAGTTATAAATAGTCCAATATCTTGGATAATAGTTTTAGCAGTAAGTTTAGTACTTTTATTAATATTTATATCATTTATGTTAGTATCTCCTAAATTTAAAAAGTTTCAGGAATTACTTGATAAAGTAAATTTAGTAAGTAGAGAAAGTTTAACTGGACTTCTTGTTATAAGAGCATTTGCAAATAAAAAGTTTGAAGAAGATAAGTTTGATAAAGCTAATACAGAACTTGCAAACAATGGCTTATACATAGATATAGTTTGGAGTTTATCTTTACCTACACTAACATTTATTATGAACGCTGTAGCTATTCTAATAATATGGGTAGGAGCATATAAAGTTTCAAGTTTTTCAATGCAAGTTGGAGATTTAATCGCATTTATTACATATACTATGCAAATAATTAGTTCATTTTTAATGATGTCTATGTCTTTAATTATGATACCAAGAAGCTTTGTAAGTGTAAGAAGAATTAATGAGATATTTAAAACTAATAGTACTATTGTTGATAAAGAAAAGACTAAAAAGATAACTGGAGTTGATACTTTAGAATTTAAAGATGTATACTTTAGATATAATAATGCAACGGAAGATGTGTTAAGAGATATTAATTTTACTGCTAAAAAAGGTACAACTACTGCATTTATTGGTAGTACAGGAAGTGGCAAGTCTACATTAATTAACTTAATACCAAGATTATTTGAAGTAACTAGTGGAAGTATTTTAATAAATGGTGTTAATATTAAAGATGTAAAAGTAAGTGATTTGAGAAGTCATATTGGGTATGTTCCACAGAAGGGAAAATTATTTAAAGGTACAATAATGAGTAACTTAACATTTGCTCAGAAAAAGAAAGATGTTAAATTAATAGAAAAGGCTTGTAATATAAGTGAAGCTATGGATATAGTTAATGAAAATGAAAAGTTATTTGATAGAGAGATAAGTGAAGGTGGGTCTAATGTAAGTGGTGGTCAAAAGCAGAGATTATCTATTGCAAGAGCTTTAGCAAAAGACCCAGATATTCTTATATTTGATGACTCTTTTAGTGCTCTTGACTTTAATACAGATAAAAAAGTAAGAGAAAATTTAAAAAGTATATCTAAAGATAAAATGATATTTGTAGTTGCACAGAGAATTAGTAGTGTAATTAATGCAGATAATATAATAGTGTTAAATAATGGAGAAATAGTAGCAATGGGTAAACATGAAGAGTTAATTAATACTTGTCCAATATATAAAGAAATTAAAATTAGTCAGCTAGGAGGTGAAGAAGAGTGAAAGATAAACCAAAAGATTTTACTACTTCTTTAAAGAGACTTATATCTTCACTTAAACCTTATAAAGCTAAAATTATGGTAGTCTTTATGTTTGGTATTTTGTCTACACTTTTTACAATAGTTGGGCCTAAAGTTTTAGGAAATGCTACAACTGAATTATATAATGGTGTGATTGCTAAACTAAATAATACTGGAAGTATAAACTTTAATAAGCTTCATACAATATTAGTAACTTTATTAATTTTGTATATAATAAGTGCGATATTTAACTATGTTCAAGGTGTAGTTGTATCTAAAATCAGTGCTAAATACACAATGGACTTAAGAAGAAAAGTAAATAGAAAGATGGAAAGACTTCCTTTAAAATATTTTGATAAGAAAAGCCACGGAGAAGTGTTGTCTTTAATTACTAATGATATTGATAAGATTAGTCAAAATTTAAGTAATGCTTTAACTGAAACAGTTACTTGTATAGTCTCTTTATTAGGTATGCTTATAATGATGTTTAGTATAAATGTTACAATGACTTTGGCTATAATTATAATACTTCCAATATGTATGATGTTAACTATAAAAATAGCAAGTAAGGGGCAAAAGTATTTTACTTATCGTCAAGAAGGACTTGCTAAAGTTGATACAAAAGTAGAAGAAATGTTAAGAAATCATAATATTATTAAGGTGTTTAATTCTGAAGACAAAATATTAAAAGATTTTAATAAAGAAAATGATAGTCTTGCCAATAGTACATGGAAGAGTACCTTTATTGGTGGAATAATGCATCCAATTATGATGCTTATAGGAAACTTAAGTTACGTTGTTATTGCATTTTTAGGTGGGTTATTTGTAATACAAGGAAAGATTACAGTAGGAAATATTCAATCATTTATAACATATGCTAAAAACTTTACTAACCCAATAGGAAATTTAGCAAGTATTATGACTGAGTTAGAAAGCATGATTGCTGCTAGTGAAAGAGTGGAAGATTATCTTTTAGAAGAAGAAGAGAAAAAGTTAGAAAACCCTGTACTTTTAGAAAATGTTAAAGGTAATATTACGTTTGACCATGTAAAGTTTGGATATGATGAAAATAAACCTATTATAAAAGACTTTAGTGCATATGTAGAAAAAGGTAAAAAAATTGCAATAGTTGGGCCTACTGGAAGTGGGAAAACTACATTAGTTAAGTTACTTATGAGATTTTATGATGTTAATTCAGGTAGTATTTTGATAGATAATATTAATATACAAGATGTTGATAGAAATGAACTAAGAAAGAACATTGGAATGGTTCTTCAGGATACTTGGCTTTATAGTGATACTATTATGGAAAATATTAGGTATGGAAAACTTGATGCTACGGATGACGAGGTTATAGAGGCCTCAAAAGAAGCTCAGGTGCATCACTTTATTCAAACGTTACCTAATAGTTATAATATGCAAATAAATGAAGAAACAAGTAATATTAGTGAAGGACAAAAGCAACTCTTGACAATTGCAAGAGCTATTTTAAGAGACCCTAAGGTGCTAATACTAGATGAAGCAACCAGTAGCGTTGATACAAGAACTGAAGAGTTAATTCAAAAAGCTATGGACTCTTTAATGAAAGGTAGAACATCATTTATTATAGCGCATAGACTTTCTACAATTAAAAATGCAGACCTTATATTAGTCTTAAAAGATGGGGATATTATTGAACAAGGAACTCATGAAGAACTAATTAGTATGCATGGACTATATAATTCGTTATATTATAGTCAGTTTGAAAGTGAATAGACATCGTTTAATTACGATGTTTTTGTATTTATTTTAGTACAAAAGATTGACAAAACTAAAAGTTTTTGGTATACTTATATCGTGCTTATGGGGCTGTTTTGATTCGACAGAGTATTCGTAGGTATGGGTACAAGTAGTAGGCGTACTTAAAACGCAACAATAAAATAATCGGAAACGATAACTTTAATTTTGCACCTAGTTTTGCCTAATTAGGTAGAAGGTGCGTTTAGCTTACTCTTTGTTCACGAGAGTAATGTCTAGACTCATAAAAGTGAACTATATTATGAATTGTTTAGGTTTCATAAAGAATTCTCACTAAACTTAGGCTAGTATTGGAATGTTGGCTCTCCTAAATATTAGCTAAAATATAAACCAACTAAACTTGTAAGAATGCCTGTATACTTGATGCTTTGGACACGAAGTCGCTCTTCGTCAGCTCCACCAATAATAAAAAATAAATTAGTTATAAATTTTAATGGGGGTAAATATGAAAAATTCAGAAGATACAATGTTATTTTTAGAGTATATGAAAGCGTGTGGGTTTAATATAGAAGATTACAGTTCAATACTAGAGATATTAAGTAATGTAACACTTAGTATGTCTAAATATTTAAGAGGGTATGATACATACATTTTAAATAGTGGAGTAAACTATAAAGATTTAAGAAGTTTTAACTTAAAAGGCGCTAATGGATATATTAAAGATAAAGAAATATATATTCCTAGTACAGTTGAAAATGATAAGTATTTTAATAGAAAAAACAAGTATTATTATGAGCATCCTTTAATAGATGGATTTGACGCTATAATTGGATGTGGTTTATCAAATGAAGTATTTGAACTTCCAATGAAACCTTTGTTTATTGGTGCATGTGTAGATACTAATGATGAAAACAAAGAGCATATTCTTAAGTTATATCGTGAGTTAGCTAACGAAATGGGCTATGTTTACTTTCAAGATAAATCGAGTATTTTAAATAAAGAAATGTGTTTAGTTAGACATATAAAATAATAGTTTTACATATAATTAGTATACACTTTCATGTGTTTACATAGATTAAAGGAGACTTTTTGTTAAAGTCTTCTTTTCAAATACTTAAAAATGTAGTATACTTAAATGGGTGAAGTTATGACAGAGTTTAGAAATTTAGAAGAATTATATAATAGAATTAAACCAGCTTTATATTCTAAAGTAGAAGAACTAAAAAGAAATCATATATCTTATATTAAAGAAGAAGATATATGGAATTATTTAAGTAGTACTGTATGGAAAAAAAAGAGTGACTTAACATTAAGTGAAATGGTTAGTGATATTATGGATTTGAAGTTAGAGAGTATTAAGGGGTATGTGAATGATATATTAAGAAAGAGAGATATTGAGATATCTAAAGAGGAAGGAAATTTGTTATGAAGAAAAAGACTTATAAAATAGGTGAATGTTTACTTATTACTTTAGTAATATTTTTAGTAAGTGTATTTTTAACTTTTACATTTAGTAAGAAAATTAATTATGGATTAGATTTAAAAGGGGGTTTTGAAGTATTATACTTGGTAGAAAGTTTGGATGGAAAAGATGTTACTGACTCTGATATTAAGGCTACTTATAAGTCAATTGGTAAAAGAATAGATACTCTTGGAGTAAGTGAGCCTGAAATAGTTATTGAAGGGAATAAAATAAGAGTAAAACTTCCTGGAGTAAAAGATGAAAGTGAAGCAAGAGATAGACTTACTACACCTGCAGTGTTAACATTTAGGAATACTTCTAATGAGGAATTGATGTCTAGTAGTGTGCTTGCTACTCCTGGAGCTAGTTTAGATTATGACAATAAAACAGGTAAACCAGTTGTAGCATTATCTATAAAAGACAAAGATACTTTTTATAGAGTTACTAAAAGTGTTTCAGAAAGTACTGATCAAATGATAACTATTTGGCTTGACTATAAAGAAGGAGATGAGTATAGTACTACTAAATGTGGAGAAAGTGGAAGTAACTGTATTTCTGCTGCTACTGTAAAAGAAGCATTTTCTAGTAATGTAGTTATACAAGGAAACTTTTCCGAAGAAGAAGCAAGTTTATTAGTAGACTTAATAAATTCAGGTAGTTTGCCAACTAAGTTAACTGAAATAAGCACAAAAACAGTAGATGCGTCATACGGGTCAAACACTTTAGCATTAATTGCTAAGGCTGGAATTATTACATTTATTATAATTGCTTTAATTATGGTGTTCTTCTATAGATTATCAGGTTTAATTAGTGTAATTAGTTTAGCTTTATATATTTCATTAGTGTTCTTATTCTATAATTTAATAGACGGAGTATTAACTTTAACAGGAATCGCGGCTTTAATACTTGGTATAGGAATGGCTGTTGACTCTAGTATTATAACTTTAGAGAAAATTAAAGAAGAGATAGCAAATGGTAAGAGTTTAAAAAATGCATATGTTGATGGAAATAAAAGAAGTTTAGTGTCTTTAATAGACGCAAACCTTACAACATTTATTGCAGCTTTAGTATTATTTATATTTGGTGAATCTAGTGTTAAAGGTTTTGCAACAATGCTTATGTTAACTATTATAGTGACTTCTATATCTATGGTTGGAGTTAATAGATTTGTGTTGTCATTCTTTATAAATACAGGTAAGTTTGATGATAATATTAACTTATTCTTAGGAAAATGTAAGAAAAGTAAAGTTAGAAACATAACTAAGTATGCAAAATACAATATTATAGTTGTTTGTCTAGTTATAATTACCGGTGTAGTAATGCTACTTACTAAGGGAATAAAATTGGGTGTAGACTTTAAAGGAGGAAGTGCAATTACTATAAAATCTTCTGAAAATATAGATATAACAGAAGTAAAAGACATACTTAAAGATTATACTATTAATGAAGAAGATAAACTAAATGATAAAGAATATTTTATAAAAATAGATGAGAGTTTAAATAGTGAAGAGATAAAGTCTATTAAAGAAAATATGCTTGCAAAAGATATTGATACTGATATATCTAGTATTAGTAATGTTGTTAAAAAAGATTTAACTAAAAATGCAATAAAGAGTTTAATTTATGCAAGTATTGCTATTCTAATATATATAGCAGTAAGATTTACTTATAATTTTGGTGTGTCTAGTATTATAGCTATTTTAAGTGATGTACTAGTTACAATAAGCTTGTTTATAATATTTAGAATAGAAATAAACTTTATATTTGTAGCAGGTATACTAACAATTATAGGTTATTCAATTAATAATACAATAATAGTATTTGATATGATTAGAGATAATTTAAGTAAAGTTAAAAAAATAAATGAAGAAACTATAAAAGAAGTAGTTAACTATAGTGCAAGTGTAACACTAAGAAGAAATGTTTTAACTAGTATAACAACACTTTCAGCAATTATAGTATTACTTTTAATGAATTCAACAGGTGTTAAGGAGTTTAATTTGACTATCTTATTTGGTTTAACATTTGGTACATTTAGTAGTTTATTTATCGCACCATTTGTATGGGAAAAACTAGAAATACATAGAATTAAGCATCCTAAAATTAATAAAGAAGATAAAGAGCCTGAAGAATTAATAATTAAAGGAATAAATGGATAATGGAAACAAAAGAAAAAGATTATGAAAAATTAAAAAGTATTTTATCAAGTTATATGGATAGTAAGTCTTTAGAAATAATAGACGAATACTATAACTATGCACTTAAGATATATGAAGGAATGACTAGACTTACTAAAGAAGAATATATTTGTCATGCAATAAGAGTTTCTACTATACTAGCTATGCTTAAGATGGATACAACTACAATAGGGTGCGCTCTTATACATGAGGGGATTACTTTAGAGAAAGTTACACCTGAAGAAATAACTGAGTATTTTGGGGTAGATGTGTTAACTATACTAAACTCAATTAGTAAGTTAAGTCATCTAAAGAGAACTTTTAAGGGAAATGATACTGATAAATATAGAAGAATAGTAGTAGGGCTTAGTGAAAATCCAATTAGTTTGTTTATTAAACTAGCTGATAGGTTAGATAATTTAAGAACAATGTATGTTCATCCAAAGGAGCATATACTTGACGTGGTTGACGAAACAGAAAAAATATACATCCCAATAGCGCATAGGCTTGGTATTAAAACAATGAAGAGTGAACTAGAAGACTTGTGTTTAAGATATAGTTATCCAGAGTTATATAACGAAGTACTAGAAAAAATTGATGCTAGTAAAGAAGAGTTAGAAAAGTCTTTATATAAAATGAGGGATGAGATAATAAATATTTTAAACGAGCATGAAATTAAGTATGAAATTACTTATAGAGTTAAGTCTGTAAGAGGTATATTTAATAAATTAAAAGCTGGTAAAAAATGGGAGGAAATATATGATTTATTAGGACTAAGAGTACTTGTAGAAAAAACAGAAGAGTGTTATTTAGTAGTAGGGCTAATTCATTCAAAATTTAGGCCTATTCCTAAGAGATTTAAAGATTATATAGCTAATCCTAAAAATAATATGTATCAAAGTTTACATACCACTGTATTTGGGGTGGATGGTAATATCTTTGAAGTACAGATACGTACTTATGAAATGAATGAAGTAGCTGAACATGGTGTAGCTTCACACTGGAGTTATAAAGAGCATACTGATGGTTCTAAGAAAAATGAGCTAGAAATGAAATTAGCACAGTTTAGAACTCTAATTGAAGTAAATGATATGGAAGATAATAGTGAGTTTTTTAAAGATTTAAATAACTCTATAACAAAAGAATTTATCTATATATTTACACCAAAGGGAGATATAATAGAACTACCTGTAGACTCAACGCCAATAGATTTTGCATACAAAATACATAGTGAAGTAGGTAATACAACAATTGGAGCTTTAGTTAATGGAAAACAAGTGAGTTTAGACTATAAACTACAAGATGGGGATATAGTTGATTTAAGACGTGAAAAAGGGCATACCCCTTCAAAAGCATGGCTAAAGTTTGTTAAAACAGAAAGTGCTAAATCTAGAATTAGAAGTTATTTCTATAAAAAAGAAAAAGATAAATCTATAGAAACTGGTAATGCTTTATTAAAAGAAGAGTTAAAGAAAAAACATATAAATATAAATGAAGTATTAACTGAAGAAAATATTACTAAATTATGTGAAGAATTATCATGTGATAATTTTGACGAAGTATGTTTAGGTATATCTAGTTTAAAATATACCCCAATAGTGGTAGTTAATAAACTTAATGATATAGTTAACCCTAAGAAAGACGATACAATTGAGAAGTTACTTGAAAATGACGTTGTAGTAAAAGACACTCCAAATGGTAAAATATTAATTGCAGGGTATGGAGATATTTTAACTAACCTAGCAAATTGCTGTAATCCAGTTTTGGGTGATGAGATAGTAGGATATATTACTAAGGGTAATGGTGTTACAATACATAGAAAAGACTGTAAAATGATAGACGCAAATGGAGAAAGAATTATCAATGCTGAGTGGAATGATAAAGTAATGGATAAATTTATTACAAATATAAAAGTATATATTGACCCATCAAATGAGCATTTAGTTGATATAATAAGTGTTGCTACAAAAAGTGATGTGTTAGTTACTTCTATAAATAATAAGGGTAACAATAAAGTAGACGATATATATGAGCTTGTTTGTAAAGTTAAGAATAAAGAAAGTTTAGATAAGTTTATGAATGATTTAAGAGGACTTAAATTTGTAAGTAAGGTGGAAAGATAATGAAAGTAGTAGTGCAAAGAAGTAAGAATAGTAAAGTTACAATTGATGGAAAAGTAAACGGAAGTATTGAACATGGTTTTGTGCTTTTATCTAGCTTTACTGATACAGATACATTAGAAATAGTTGACAAAATGATAGATAAAATATTAAATCTAAGAATATTTGAAGACGAGAATGAGAAAATGAATTTAAGCTTGTTAGATGTTAAAGGATCTATTTTAAACATTAGCCAGTTTACTTTATATGCTGACTGTAGTAAAGGAAGACGTCCAAGTTTTGTTAATGCAATGAAACCAGATGAGGCAACTAAGTTATATGACTACATGAATGAAAAGTTAAAAAGTCTAGTTCATACTGAAACTGGAATATTCGGTGCAGACATGAAAGTAGAAATATATAATGATGGACCTGTTACAATTATATTAGATTCAAAAGAATTGTTTTAAAAGTACTTGAAAAATAGTACTTTTTTTGATAAGATTATCTTGTAATAAGATAGGAAGTGAAGTACATGAAAATTAACTCTTTAGTACAAAATGAAGTACAAATGGGGGGGGTTATTTAACTAGCATAAATAACTATAGTTTTTCATGTGCAATTAAATGGATAGAATAAGTCTACCCATTTTTTCGTGTCTTAAAAAGAAAGGAGAGCATTAATATGCAACGAAAACAATTAACGCTTGTAATAGTAAGCTTACTTGTAGTAGTACTAAGTGTATCACTAGCTTACTTTACAGCACAAATAATAGGAAAGGGAAAAGATGTAAGTGTAACAAGTGCAAACTTACAAATAGTATTTACAGATAGCGATGGTGCTTTGACAGAAACTGATATAGAACCTGGCTGGAGTGCAACTAAAACATTTACTATTAAAAATGATACTAAGACAGAATACAAATATAATATAGTAATAAAAGACTTAGTAAATACTTTTGTAACTAATGGATACTTACAATACAAGATAACTACTACAAATGGTGGATACAATATGACTGAGTTTAAAGATATTCCAAAATCTAGTGCACCTAAAGATACAATACTAGCTTATAGTGTTAGCATTCCAGTAGGAGTAACACAAAGTTACACCATTGAATTTAAGTATGCAAACGATGAAAGCGTAGACCAAAGTGATGATATGGGTAAAAAACTAAGTGGAACACTATTTATAACTGAGGGAACAGAAGACATATATGCAGGATATGAAGAAGGTACTTTAGGTTATCAAATAATGGGAGACAACCCAACAAGAGAAACAAGAAACACATATAATGCGGTATTTACAAATAATACAACAGGAACACTATTTACAGCAACAGAAAAGAATGTACATAATATAGCAGATACAACAGTATATTATTATGCAGGGAATACGACAAATAACTGGGTAAAATTTGCAGGGTTCTACTGGAGAATTATAAGAACAAATGCAGATGGAAGTGTAAGAATGTTATACTCAGGAACAAGTCATGATACAACAAGTGGATATTTAAGTACAGGTACTAGTAAATTCAACCCTTCATCTAATATTCCAAAATATGTAGGATATATGTATGGAGAAAATGACGATACATTAGCAAATGCAAGAACAAATACAAATAACAGCACAATAAAAACAGCAATAGATAATTGGTATGCAAGTAACATGACATCATACACAAAATATCTAAGTACAACAGCAGTGTATTGTAATGATAGAAACTTGTCATCGGGAACATATAACACAGGTATAACAGAATTCTTCTATGCACCAAGTGCAAGAGTATATGTAAATTATGCACCAACATATGACTGTACAGAAGCAAGTGATGCATTCAGTGGAAGTAATACAAGTGCAAAATTAACATATCCAATAGCATTAATGACAGCAGACGAAATAATGCGTGCAGGTGGAAAAGGTAACACAAGTTTAACAAGTCCATACGCATGGTATTATTTAAATAGTGCAAATGGTAGTATAACAAGCTCAACCAGGTGGTGGTTGTTGTCTCCTCGCAGTTGGAATGGCAGCAATGCTTACGTGTTCTACGTGGGCGGTTCGTCCTACCCTGGCAACTTGAACGGCGGCAGCGTCGACGGCACTGGCGGTGTGCGTCCGGCAGTCTCTCTCAAATCTTGTATCAAATATAGTACAGGAAATGGGACATCAGAAACACCATATGAAATAGTGGAAACAACAAGTGGATGCTGAACTGTGTCTCTTGAAGACCGTCCGAAAACCCTTTCGGACGTTTCCACCGACGCAAGTTGGTGGTAAGCAAAAAAATGAATACTGACTAACCTGTGCTAGAAAGACTAATACTTTCTGACGCGTAAGCTAGATTAGAAATTTAGGCAGTTCCTAATCTTTTTTATGTGCATGAATGTACTTATGATAAGTGTAACTATTATTGAAAGTATTAGAGAGTACATTCCTATTTTTAGAAGGGAAAGTAATGTTAATAAGACTAGTTTTGTTATACTTGTAATAAGAGTGATATTCATTTCTTCTTTAGACATATCTAGTGCTTGAAGAGCGTTTGCAAGTGGTGTGTTTATGAAGTAAAGTAAGAAGAAAGGAGCTAAAACTTTGATGTAGTTAGACCCAAGTGTTGTTTTATAAATTAGATTAAGTAAGTATTCTGGTATAGCAAAAATAATTCCTGTTGAGAAAGCACCAATTGCTAAAGATAGTCCTGTTATTTGGTATATTCTTTTTTTACATAGTGTGATGTTTTTAACTGAGTAGTTTTTAGCAAGTTCTGGAATTAGTGAAGTAGATATGCTCATTGTAAAAAATTGTGGAATTAAGAGTAGGGCTAAAGCGTACCCGTTAATGATACCGTATTCTCTAACTATAAAGTCGTTTGAATATCCTACAAAGTTTAGTATGTTTATTAGTACTATTGGTTCTAGAAAGTGGGCTAGACTCCCTACAATTTTACTGCTAGTGCTAGGTACACTTATATTCATGATGTCTCTTATGTATTCTTTTTTTGGTTTTATATCTTCTTTTGATAATGTAATTCCTTTAGGTAAACCTAAAAGCATTACTATTATGCTTGATGTTTCACTAACCATATTTACTAAGATTATCACTGAAATAGTGAGTACTAAACTTTTTTCAATAAGTATAGGTATTAAGAAAATAAGTATAGTTATTCTAACTATTTGTTCAACTATATTAGAAAGAATATATACTCCCATTCTTTGTTTACCCCAGTAGTAACCTTTTATTATTGAAGACAAGCCAATAAATGGAAGAGTAAAACCAATAGATAGAAGTGGAATGTATAGTCTAGCGTCTTTTAAAAAGTAGACTGCTAGTGGTTTTGCAATTAAAAAGATTATTAAAAGTGTAATTAGGTTTAGTAGTAGTGATATTGGTATAATAGAAAACACTGTACTTTTAGAACTTTTCCCTCTTACATTTATAACTTTACTAATGCTTGCAGGGTAACTGAATGTCGCAATTGTGATAAAAAGACCAAAAGTAGGCGTGATAAGCGAGTATAAGCCAATTCCTTCAGTACCTATTTGTCTAGTAATGATTATTCTCAAAACAAACCCAAGTAACTTTGACAGAAAACCACCAGTGAGGAGTATTAGTGTTCCCATAAAAAAGTTGTTTTTTAGTAATTTTTTAATCATACTTAAGTATATTCTAAATTAATTTAAAACTTTACTTAAGTTAGTAAACATGTTATAATTTAGTCATGCAACAGTATTTTAGTAAAAAAAGAGAAAATGATATTTTGTATTTGGATAGTTGTGACTTTCATCACATTAAAAACGTTATGAGAATTAAAAGTCATGACAGTGTTATTGTAGGGTATGGTGGCATTCTTTATATGTGCTTGATGAACGAGGACTTAAAAAGTGCGACTATTAAAAGTGTGTATAAGGAAAGTGATGAAACAAAAGTAATAGTCTATATGCCAGTGTTGAGTGATGAAAAGATGTCTTTTATAATTGAAAAAGGAACAGAAATGGGTGTTACCAAATTTGTGCCTGTACAGTACGAAAGATGCAAATTTGTGATTAACAAAGATAAAGTTAGTAAGAAGTTAGAAAGGTATAATAAAATAGCCAAAGAAGCAAGTGAGCAAGCAAGAAGAACACGTGTTACTGAAGTGTCTGATATTATTAAGGTTGACACTATTGATAAGATAGATGGTGTAAATATAGTGTGTTCACTTGACAAAGATAATGTAAAAAGAATAAAAGAGGTGTTAAATGATAAGACTATTTGTGATACAATTAGTATAGCATTTGGACCTGAAGGAGGACTTACAAGTAAAGAAGAAAGTGTACTTGTAAATAAAGGTTTCATAAAGACTTCATTAGGTAGTAATGTGCTTAGAACAGAAACTGTACTAATCGCGGTGTGTTCAATAATAAACTATGTAAAGGGTGAATGAGTTATGAAAAATGGAATAGATAATTTTATAGAGTTATTAGTTAAAGGAGACTTCTTTTTGATATTCTTGATAGTAATGATGATAGTTGTTACGTGTATTATTGCCTATTTGATTAAACTTCAAATGAATGATAGATATTCTTATGAAGAAGATGATGAAGAGGATGAAGACGATAACTTTGTAGAAAAGTATGTTCCACTTGATAGTAATATAAAGAGTTCTAAAAAGGTAGACCAAAAGAAGTTTGATTTTGAAAATAATACTATAGAAAGCTCAATTAAGAATTATGAAAGTGACCAAGAAGAAATGGCTATTATTAGTGCTGATGAGTTAGACAATAGAATTAACAATATGAAAGAAACTGGAGAGTTTGACCGTCATTTAGAACAAATAGATGAGTATGAGGCTGAACAAGAAAATAAAGCTATCATTAGTTATGAAGAACTACTTAAAAGAGCATCAACTAACACAGTAACTTATGAGAGTACAGAAAACTTAGGCGGTATTAAAGTTGGAAAAGTTGATACTTCTAAAATAGAGATAGCAAGTGAAGAAAATAATACTCCATATTATAAAGAAGAAGCATTTTTAAGTGCTTTAAAGGAGTTTAGGGGGAGTTTACAATGACATTTTGTATTAAAACACTTGGTTGCAAAGTTAATACATATGAAAGTGAATTAATCCATAACCTTTTCATTAGAAAAGGTTATGTTTATTCTAAAGATAATGCAGAGGTGTACGTAATTAATACTTGCACAGTAACAAATATGAGTGATAGAAAATCTAGACAAATTATAAATACTACAAGAAGAGATAATAAGAATGCAATAATAGTGGTGTGTGGTTGTTTTAGTCAAAACGCTTTTAATTCTGGTAGGTTAGACGAGATAGATGCAGATATTATTATAGGAAATAAAGATAAAAGTAAAATAGTTGAGTATGTAGAAGACTACATCAAGAATAAACGTAAGACTACTAAATTTTATAACATGGATGAAGTAGAATTTGAAAATATGGAACTAGATAGTATGGAAGGAAGAACACGTGTGTTTGTTAAAATTGAAGATGGGTGTGAGAACTTCTGTACTTACTGTATTATTCCCTATGTAAGGGGTAAAGTTAGAAGTAAGAGTCATGAAATGGTAATAGAAGAAGTGACTAATTTAGTTAATAAGGGTTATAAAGAAGTTGTGTTAACTGGAATACATACTGGACATTACGTAGATGGGGAGTATAACTTTGAACATTTACTTAGAGATTTAGTTAATATTAGTGGACTACTTAGACTTAGAATATCTTCTATTGAGATAAATGAGTTAACAGATGGTGTACTTGACATATTTAGTAAAAGTGACGTACTTGTGCCACATTTACACATTCCTTTACAAAGTGGAAGTAATCATATTTTAAAAGAAATGAATAGAAAGTATGATAAGGAATATTTTATAAATAGGATAGAATATATAAAGAGTATCAAGAAAGACGTTAGTATTACAACTGATGTGATTACTGGTTTTCCAGGGGAAACTGATATGGAGCATTTAGAAAGTATGGAAACTATAAAGAAAATAGGCTTTACTAAAGTACATGTTTTCCCATATAGTGACAGATACAATACAGTTGCAAGTAAGATGCCCAATAAGGTAGATGGTAATGTTAAAAAAGAAAGAGTAAAAGATTTACTTATGTTAAGTGATGAGTTAGAAAATAGTTTTAATTCTAAGTTCTATGGCAGGGTATTACCAGTATTAATTGAAGAAGAGAAAGACAGCTACTTTTATGGACATACTGCAAACTTTATAAGAGTTAAAGTAAGTGGTAACTACAAAAATAATGAAATATATAATATAAAACTTAGTGAAGAAAATATAGTTAGATAAGTCTTGTAAAAGGCTTTTCTTTTTGCTACAATATTTATTACTCGGGTGGTTTTATGGGGAAGTATTTGATTAATATTTTAAAAGATAAAGATTTTGAAGAAATCGTAATAGCAGACGCATGTATTTATAAAGAAGGAGAATATTTTATAGTAAGTGCTTCTTATAGTGAATGCAAGTTATCTAAAAAGATATACAGATATTTAAAATTAAATGGGTTAAATACTAAAGTGCGTATAGCTGACAATAAAACTCCCAATAAGAAAAAGATAGATAAATTATACCAAGGCATTCCAAAAGAGGACATTAGTTTTTTGTTTTATGCTGCTGATGGAATATTTAGTATATATGACTATGAAGACTTAACTGAAGTTCAAAATTTAGTTAATTATTATAAATCGTTTATAAGCAAGGATATGTCTGCACTTGAAAGATTACTAATGGCTTATGATATTGTGAAGAGCATTATTTATAACTTTGAAGACGATGACAAAGTATATGGTGGAAATATTAAATATTACATAGATACCGGTTATATTGCCTGTGCTGGTTTTTCTACTTTACTTTCTATGATACTTGATAAAAATAGCAAAGACTTAATTGTTAGATGTGAAGGAATTTATGGACGTACTGAAAAAGACGATGCTCACGCTAGAAGTGTTGTTATTATAGATGATAATAAATATAATTTTAAAGGACTGTTTGTAATGGACGCAACATTTGACTCAAATTTGGTAGATAATAATATTTTTATAAAGAGTGAAGATAATTATAACTATTTTTTATTAAATGTGAAACAAGTAAATCGTGAATATTATAATTTTTTAGATAGTGAATTTTTTTCTAAAGTTAAATCTTATATGAAACTAAATAGTAAAAAGAATAAGTACAACCTTACTAATACTTTTGATGAAATGTTTGATGTTAGATTAAACAGAAATGAAATGGTTGAGATGGCTAAGAATTTTAGAAATCAGGAGGTAATATTAAAGGCACTTGTAAGAGTAAGAAAAAAAGAAGGTTATTCTGAATTTGATACAATAAGAAGTTTACATAGATATTTGAGAGAAAATATTCCTAATACTAAAAAGATATATGCTAAAAAAGTAAGAGATATTGTGAAAGAAAATTATTAAATATGTAATGAAACATTGTTCTAAGTTTAAATTAAAGACCTATTGATTAAAGTAACTTGAAGTTTCAATTTTAAACTTCAAGTTTTATATTTGAGGAAAAGTTGAATTATAATTTATAGTGTAAATGTCAAAGAACTAGTTATGAATTAAGTAAACCATATTCAAAACTTGAAGTCCCAATTTGGGACTTCAAGTTATAATAATGCTAAGATACAAATCTGACAATTATTAGAGAAAGCGCGTAAAACTGAAGGCTTTTAAAGAATTTTTAAACTGGAATGGTTTAAACTTGAAGTCACAATTTGTGACTTCAAGTTTGGTAAAACATTATTAACAAAGCAAACAAACTATAAATACTAAATGAAATTGTGGGTTTTAAAGAAATTTTTAAATTAAAAAAAGTTTGAACTTGAAGTTCCAATTTGGAACTTCAAGTTTGATAATATGATATACAAAATATTATAATTATTAAAAAAATGCATAAAAACCTGGGATTTTAAAGAAATTTTAAATGAAAAAAGTTTAAACTTGAAGTTCCAAATTGGAACTTCAAGTTTGCATAATAAAAAAATTAATTATTTTTATTAAAAAAAGCAAACAATTAGTTGACAAACGAATGTGTATCTGTTAAAATGAAAGTGTAGTTACAAAATAAATAAAGAAAAGGAGGTTTTGATAATGGAAAATAGTATAATTTTAAAAGAAAATGAAAAAATAGAAAACTTAATTTATGAAATCAGAGGAAAACAAGTAATGTTAGATTCAGACTTAGCAAAATTGTATGAATGTAAAAATGGTACTAAGGATATTAATAAGGCAGTTAATAGAAATACAAATAAATTTCCAGAAAATTATTATTTTCAATTAACTGAAACTGAGTATAAAAACTTGAAGTTTCAAAATGAAACTTCAAGTTCAAACAATTATGGTGGAATTAGGAAAATGCCATATGTTTTTACTGAACAAGGTGTGTATATGCTTGCTACTATTTTAAGAACGAAAGTAGCAAGTGATATAACTATGAGAATAATAGATGCATTTGTGTATATTAGAAGATATTTATCTGATGTAACTGGCAGTAATATGTTAGTTAATCATGAAGAGAGAATATTAAAGCTAGAAGAACAATTTAATAAGTTTTCAAGTAAAAGAAATACGATTATTTATGAAGGAAAAATATATGACGCTTATAGTGTGATGTTAGATATATTTAATGAAGCAAAGGGCGAAATAATTATAGTGGATAATTATGTGAATAAAGAACTATTGGATATTTTAAGAGAAGTAGATAAAAAAATAATAGTCATATCAAATAATATGAATAATGAATTAATTAAGAAATATGAAAGTCAGTATGATAATACTCAGTTTGTTAGTGATAATCCATTTTACGATAGGTATATCATACTTGACAGAAAAGAAGTGTACGCAAGTGGAATGTCATTAAAAGATGTTGGTAAAAAATATAGCTATATAAATAAGATAGAAGAGAGCATTTTTATAAATGAATTAACTAAAAGAATTATAAAAATATTAAAGTGAGCCATGAACTTTCAAATTTGCCCTTGTATTTAAGGGAAAATTATAGTATAATTAAATTACTTGAAAGGAGTGGCAGAAACGAGCCACTCTTTAATTTATGTATAAGGAGGATGTATGAAAGAAAAACTTATGGAAGAATTAACTCCACTTTTAAGTGAAGTAGGAGTAAAAATTTATGATATTTCTTTTGAGAAAGAAGATGGAGTAGATACATTATTTATTAAAATTGATAGTGATAAAGAAGTTGATACTGATTTATGTACTATGGTATCTAATATTGTTAACCCTGTAATTGACAAGTTAGATTTAATTAATGAAGAATATGTTCTAGACATATGTAGTAAAGGAGAAGATAATGAATAATCAAGAATTTAAAAATGCGTTTGACTATTTAGTTAAAGAAAAAGGTTTAGACCCAGAATTAATAAAGGAAGCAATGACTAATGCGTTTACTGCAGCATATAAAAAGAATACTGGAGAAGACGCTGATATTAGATGTGAAATTAATACTGATAATGGAATGATTAGAGTATTTAAAAGAATGACTGTTGTTGAAGGAGAATTAGAAAATCCCGATGCACAGTATACATTAGAAGAAGCGCAAGAAGAACACGAGGGTGCTCAAGTTGGAGATGTATACGAAACTGAAGTTGAAACTGAAGACTTCGGACGTGTTGCAATAAGTGTTGCAAAACAAGTTGTTTTACAAAAAATACGTGAAGCTGAAAGAAAACAAGTAATGGACGAGTTTAGAGATAAAACAGACGAATTGATGATAGGTTTTTTAGCCATGGAAGACTCAAGAAACTATTATGTAGACCTTGGAAAAGCAAGAGGAATATTACCTAAAAACGAATTAATTCCAGGAGAAAAATTAAATATGGGAGATAGTGTTAAAGTTTACGTTACTAAAGTTGAAGAGACTAGTAAAGGACCAAGCATTAGATTAAGTAGAAAACACTATGGTTTTGTAAAAAGGTTATTTGAAAGTGAAATACCAGAATTTAAAGATGGTTTATTACTTATGCATGGTGTTGCTCGTGAAGCAGGTGTAAGAAGTAAAGTCGCTGTATCAAGTACAAGTGCAAACGTTGACGCTATTGGAAGTTGTATTGGAGAAAAAGGTAGACGTATTGCTTCAATTATTAAAACTTTAAATGGAGAAAAAATAGACTTAGTTTTATATAGTGAAGATCCAGAAGTTTATATTGCAAATGCATTAAGCCCAGCTAAAAAATTAAATGTAAGTATAATGGACGAAAAGAAAAAAGAAGCACTTGCTATAACTGATAAAGAAAATTTAAGTTTAGCTATAGGAAAACAAGGAATAAATATTAAGTTAGCTAGTAAGCTTACTAAGTATAATATACAAGTTAAAACTTTAGATGATATAAACAAACAAATTAATGAGTAAAATATAAAGGAGGTGTGTTTACTTGAAAAAGATACCTATGAGAACTTGTGTTGTAACAAGAGAAAAATTAGAAAAGAAAGATTTACTAAGAGTTGTTAGAACTCCTGAAGGAAAAGTAATAGTAGATGACACACTAAAATCTAATGGAAGAGGTGCTTATCTAAAAAAAGATATTTCTGTAATAGAAAAAGCTAAGACTTCTAAAATTCTAGATAAACATTTAGAAGTTACTGTTCCATTTAATATATACGAAGATTTAAAAGAAAGGGTGTGAGATGTATGACTGTAGAAGAATACGCAGTAGACACTAATAATAGTATAGATGTAGTACTAAAAAAATGTAAGGAACTAGAAATTGATGTTAGTTCTAAAGACGATTTTCTAGAAGATGATGATATAATCATTCTAGATAATGAGTTAAATGGTGAAGAAAACTTACTTAGTGAAGAGTTAGAAAGCAAGTATGACTTTGAAGACCGAGCAGAAGAATTAATAGAAAATGAGAATATTAAGACAGAGAGCCCTGTTAAAAAGATTAAGTTAAAGAAAAAAGATAGTACTAAAGATATAGAAAACTTCAAGAAAGAAAAGAAGAGTATATATAAAAATAAGACTAAACTACAAAGTAATATGAATGCTGAAAATAATGTTATTCTATATAAAGAAGGAATGACTGTAAAGGATTTAGCTAAAGTTTTAGGTGTAGCAGACACTGACTTAGTTAAAAAGATGTTCATGATGGGACTTATGATCAATATTAACTCAAGCATTAGTTTTGAAGACGCAGAAGTAATTTGTATGGAATACAAAAAAGAGTTAAAGAAAGAAGCTAGTGTTGATATTAGTAACTTTGAAGAATATGAAATTATTGATAATGAAGATGACTTAGTAACTCGTCCACCAGTTGTAACTATTATGGGTCACGTTGACCATGGTAAAACTTCACTACTTGACTATATAAGAAATACGCATGTAGTAAGTAAAGAAGCTGGAGGAATAACACAAGCAATTGGTGCATATCAAGTTGAAATAAACGGAAACAAAATCACATTTATAGATACACCAGGGCACGCTGCATTTACCGAAATGCGCGCAAGAGGTGCTAAAATAACAGATATAGTTGTAATAATAGTTGCAGCTGATGACGGAGTTATGCCTCAAACCAAAGAAGCAATAGATCACGCTAAAAGTGCAAAAGTTCCAATTATTGTTGCTATAAATAAAATAGATAAAACAACAGCTAACGTTGATAAAATAATGAGTGAGATGAGTGAATATGGGTTAACTCCTGAAGAATGGGGAGGAGATACAATATTCGTCAAGTTAAGTGCCCATACTGGTGAAAATGTTGACTTACTTCTAGAAAACATTATTGCTTTAGCTGAGATGGAAGAGTTAAAAGCTAACCCTAAAAGATATGCAGTTGGAACAGTTATTGAAAGTAAACTAGATAAAAACAAAGGTGTAACAGCTTCGCTTTTGATAAACAACGGTACACTACGTTTAGGAGACCCAATTGTGGTAGGAAGTACTTTTGGTAAAGTAAGAACACTAAAAGACTGTAATGGTAAAGATTTAACAAGCGCTGAACCTTCAATGCCTGTAGAGATAACTGGTCTTAATGAAGTGCCAGTTGCAGGTGATAAATTTATGGCTTTTGAAAGTGAGAAAACAGCAAGAAGCGTTGCTGAAAAAAGAAGCGTATTAGAAAAAGAAAAGAAATTTACTAAGAAAGCCGTAAGCTTAGAAGACTTGTTTGAAAGAATAGAAAGTGGACATAAAGAAATTAATGTAGTACTTAAAACTGATGTTAAAGGTAGTGAAGAAGCTGTTAAAAATGCTCTTGAAAAAATAAATGTTGAAGGAGTAAAAGTAACAGTTATAAGAAGTGGTGTTGGAACTATTACTGAAAGTGATGTGGTACTTGCAAGTGCTTCAAATGCAATTATAATAGGTTTTAATGTAGTACCTAGTTCAAAAACAAAAGAAGCAGCTAAAAATTATAACGTTGATATAAGACTATATAATATAATCTATAAGTTAGTTGAAGAAATAGAAAGTGCAATGAAAGGTATGTTAGACCCTGAATACGAAGAAGTGACAACTGGTGAAGCAGAAATAAGACAAATATTTAAGTTCTCTAAAGTTGGAAATATTGCAGGTGTACACGTTACAAGTGGTGTAGTTAAAAATAATAGTGAGTGTAAACTTATTCGTGATGGAGTGATTATAACTACTACTAAGATAAAAAGTTTACAAAGAGAGAAAGACCAAGTAAAGGAAGTTAAAAGTGGATTTGACTGTGGTATAACTCTTGAAAATTATACAGATATTAAAGTAGGAGATACTATACTTACTTTTGAAATGAGAGAGGTAAAATGAAATTAAAAGGTGAAAGAGTAGCAAGTGATGTAATAAAAGAATTAAGTAATATCCTACTTACAGAAGTAAAAGATGATGACTTAAAAAAAGTAACGATTACATATGCAACTGTTACAAATGATTTATCAAGTGCCAAAATATATTTTACTACACTAGATGATGATAAACGTGATAAAGTAATTAAAGACATAAATAATGCAAGAGGTTACTTTAGAAGTGAACTAGCTAAACGTTTGAATATTAGACATATACCAGAATTACACTTTGTATATGATACTTCAATTGAATATGGACAAAAGATAGAAAACATTATTAAAGAGATTAACGAGGAAGAAAGTTAATCTCTTTTTAAATATAAAGTATACTATAGTAACCATACCCAAAAGAAAAATATGTGTTATCATATACTTAGAAATAAAGAGGTTTATAGTATGGTTAATTTTGTAATAGTTGAAGATAATAAGTTTCATATGATTAGGACAAAAGAAATAGTTTTAGAGTTTATGATGAAAAATAATTTTGCTTTTAAAATAAGAGAAGTTCCTATAGTTGACGATAAGTTTTATGAAATGATCAAGTATGGGAATGCTAAGCAATTTATTTATATATTAGATTTTGAACTAGGCAATACTAATGCAATAGATGTTGCAAGAAGAATAAGAAAGTATGACTGGAAAAGCCCGATAATAGTGTTTACTGTTAATGGCGGGATGGCTTATGATACATTTAAGAAAAGACTACAAATACTAGACTTTGTAAACAAACAATATGATGCAGAAAAAAATTTACATGAATTATTTGAAATATGTTTTAGAATGTTAAAAATAAGTAAAGAATTTAGAGTAAACACAAATAAGGGAACATATTGTATAGATTATGCTGATATAAAATATTTTTGTAAAGACGCTACCGGTAGAAAAAGTGTTATTATAACAGATGTAGCTGAATATAAAATACCTTTAACGCTTAGTCAAATTAAAGATTTAGTAGATGACACATTTGTCTATACTCATAAATCATACTTAGTAAATAGAAAGAGAATACATCTACTTGACTGGCAAACGCTTGATGTAAATTTTGATAATGGCACCAGTGCTAGACTTTTATCAAAAACACACAAAAAAGAACTTGGAGAACTTGGACTTCCTTTTAAACAACCGCCTAAAGTAAAATTTAAAAAAACTAATTTAAAAGACAAAGTAGGGTTTTAAAAATCCTTTTTTCTTTACATTTAATTATCACTTAGTATTTGCATAAAATAAGTTTTATGATATAATTTAATTGTATATAATTAAGTAGAAAAGAGGTGTTATATGTTAACACATTATCAAACAGACCCTGGAAAGGTTAGAAGTCATAATGAAGACTCAGTAACAATAGTAAGAAATTTAAGTGGAGACTATTTACTTATAGTAGCTGATGGAATGGGCGGACATAAAGCTGGAGAAGTTGCTAGTTCAATGGCTGTTACCACTATAGGAAGTAGATTTCAAAGTATGAGCACACTTGGAAACAAAGTGGACGCGATCACATGGCTTAAAGAAATTATAGAAGAAGTGAATACAAGCATTATTAGATATGCAGATGAACACGTGGACTCAATGGGACTTGGTTCAACTTTGGTATGTGCCGTTTTAAGTAAAGATTATCTAATATTTGCAAATGTTGGCGACTCTAGTGGTTTTGTAATAAAGTCAGGTAAATTATATAAAGTAACAAAAGACCATACACTAGTAAACGTGCTTGTTGAAAGTGGAGAATTAAGACCTGAAGAAGCAGTAAATCACCCACAGAAGAATGTTTTAATGAAAGCATTGGGGGCTGCAGATAAGATAAGCGCAGATATATTTGATGTTGAAACTACAGTAGATGGGATATTCTTATGTAGTGATGGACTAACAAATATGGTAACAACCGAGCAAATTGAAAGAGTACTAAATGATAATAGTTTAGATATAGAAGAAAAAGTAGATAAACTTATATTAAAAAGTAATTTAAGGGGAGGAAATGACAACATTTCAATTGCTTATTTAAGTAGGGAAGGAGAATAGTAGTGATAATTAAGGGAACTAAAATTAATAATAGATATTCTATAATAAGAACACTAGGAGAAGGTGGAATGGCTAATGTTTATTTAGCTTATGATACAATACTTGATAGGAATGTGGCAGTTAAAGTACTTAGGGGTGATTTGGCAACAGACGAAAAGTTTGTAAGGCGTTTTCAAAGGGAAGCACTAAGCGCTAGTAATTTATATCATCCAAATATTGTACAAATCTATGACTTTGATAGTGAAGATGGACAATACTATATAGTAATGGAGTATGTAGAAGGTAAAACTTTAAAGCAACTTTTAAAAAGAAGAGGAAGTTTAACTATAACTGAAGTAATTGATATAATGAGTCAAATAACTGATGGAATGGCACACGCGCATGACTCCTACATTATTCATAGAGATATAAAACCACAAAATATAATGATACTAGATAACGGAATGATAAAGATAACTGACTTTGGTATTGCAATGGCTCTAAATAGTACACAACTTACTCAAACTAACTCAGTAATGGGTAGTGTTCATTATTTGCCACCTGAACAAGCTGCAGGAAAGGGTTCTACCATAAGAAGTGATATTTATTCAATGGGTATTTTGATGTATGAATTATTAACCGGGCAAGTTCCATATAAAGGGGATAATGCTGTAGAAATAGCTCTAAAACATTTAAAAGAACCACTTCCAAGTATCAGGAAGATATTACCAGAGTTACCACAAAGCATTGAGAACATAATATTAAAAGCAACTGCGAAGAACCCACAAAATAGATATAAAGACGCTAGAGAAATGCATCAAGATATAATAACTGCAATGGATGAATCTAGAATTAATGAACCTAAGTATGTTTATCCATATAAAGAAAACGACTTAGAAGAGACTAAGAGTTTAGACGAAGCAGTGGCTGTTATAAAAAAACAAGAGAAAGAAGAAAAGGAAAATATGAAAAAGAAAGAATTAGAAGAAAGTAGATCTGAAAAGAAAATCCTTATTATATTTGCTAGTATATTTACTGGACTTATAGTACTATGTGCAGCTTTAGTATTCTTACTTCCATATCTAAGTAAAGGAAAAACAGTAAGCGTGCCTGATGTTAGTAAACTAACTAAGGTTGAAGCAACTAATAAACTTGTAAAAGAAGGCTTTACTGTAAGTTGTGGAGAAGAAGACTATAAATATGACTCAAGCGATACTATAGAAGAAGGATACGTTATTAAGTCTAGCCCTGAAGCTGGTACTATGGTTAAAGAAGGGAAGACTATATGTTTAACAGTTTCCAGTGGAGAAAGTAGTTTTGAATTAGAAGACTATATAGGAAAGAATTATTTTGAAGCAAAAGGTATACTAGATACTAAATGTAAAGACTTATGTAATGTTGTAATAGAAAAACAAAAAGTAAAAGAAACTGATAATTATGAAGATAATACAGTTATTAAGACTAGTCCAAGTAAAGGAGAACTAGTTAAAAAAGGTGATACTATAACACTTTATATTCCTGATAAAGAAATACTATATCCAGATTTCTCAACTTACACAGAAGCCCAACTAGATGAATTTGCTACTAAATATGGTATTACGGTTGAAAAGAAATATGTCGAAAATTCTAGTTTAGCTCCTGGTACTATCACAAATCAAAATAGAAAACAAGGAGATCCAGTAGTTGCAGGAGTAACACTAACTGTTACAATTACAAAATCTCCTGAAGTTGTGGAGGACATAATTTTACCAAATGAAGAATAGTTTAGGAAAAATAATAAGTATAAATAAAGACTTATATTCTGTACTTTGTGGTACAGAAGTTTTTCCATGTTCAGTCAGGGGAAAACTAAAAAATATTAAATTAACTGTAGGAGATAATGTTAAATTTGATAAAGATAATAAAACTATTGAAGGAGTACTTGATAGAAAGAATACACTAATAAGACCGCTTGTATCTAATATTGATAAACTATTTATTGTAGTTTCAAGTGTGACACCGCTTTTTAGTTCATATTTGCTTGATAAGTTTATAGTGCTAGCTGTACACAACAATATCACGCCTGTAATAGTTATAACTAAATTAGATTTAGTAAACAAAAAAACTAAAAAAGAGATATTAAATACGTTAAAGTACTATAAGAAACTTGGAATACACGTATATAAAAACACTAACACTTTTATGATAAAGAAGGAACTAAAAAACTGTGTTAGTGCACTAGGCGGGCAAACTGGGGCTGGTAAAAGTACTCTTTTAAATAAGTTAGATAAAACTCTTAACTTGAAAACTGGAGAAGTTTCTATTGCTTTAGGAAGAGGAAAACATACTACAAGATTAGTTGAATTAATGCCTTTATGTAAGGGGTTAATTGCTGATACACCAGGCTTTAGTAGTTTGGAGTTAGATTTAACAGAAAATGAAATAAGAGACGCGTTTACAGAGTTTGGCTTTAACTGCAAATATAACACTTGTAATCATACTCATGAAAATGGATGTGACGTTATTAAAAGAGTTAAAGAAGGAAAGATACTAGAAAGTAGATATAATAATTATATTAAATTAATTGAGGAGGACAAGCATGTTAGTAAGTGGTAGTTTTTTAAGTAGTACGATTAGTCCAAAAGACGCTATAAGTTATTTAGATAAGTATGTAGACTTGATGCACGTAGACGTTATGGACGGAAAATTTGTAGAAAATAAAACATATACATCTGGTGAAGTAATTAAGTTAAGTAAATACATCACAAAACCCTTAGATATTCATTTGATGGTTAAAAATCCTATTAAATATATTGACGAGCTAGCTATGTTAAACGTAAACAACATTACTTTTCACTATGAGGCAGTTAAAAATGTAATGGAAGTGATTAATCACATTAAAAGTATGGGCATAAGATGCGGGCTTGCAATTAATCCAGAGACTAACGTAAGCGAGATAACTGAGTTTTTACCATTAATAGATGTTATATTAGTAATGAGTGTACATCCAGGAAAAAGTGGACAAAAGTTTTTAGAAAGTGTTACTTACAAAATAGATGTACTTAGAAAACTAATAGATGAAGAGGGCTGCTCATGCAAGATAAGCGTTGATGGTGGAGTAAACGAAGAAAATATTGATATGTTAAAAGAAAAGAAAGTAGATATATTAGTAAGTTCTAGTTATTTATTAAACGGGGAAACTTTAAAGAAAGTTAAGTATATGAAAGGATTTTAGTTGTGAAATTATTAAAAGATAAAACAGTGCTAATTTTACTAGTGTTGGTTCTATTTGTTTTGTTTTTCGGTATAAGTTTTGTACTTAAAAATAATAAAGAAGAAGAGACTACTATAACACCACAAATATACGAATATTCTTTAATTTCCAGTAGCACTAATGGAATACCTTTTCAAGTAAAATGCGCAAAAACAAGCGTGGACGTTAAAACTGACAATGGAACTCTTTTATATAAAGGAACCAAAGCAAATACTCAAACTGTTTTATGTAATAATGTAGTTGTGTTTATACCAACTAATATCAATGAAAGTAAAGTTACATTTACAAAAGAGAGTTACACCAAGACTTTCAAAATTGTTCATGATAATCAAAGTAATTTATATAAAGTTGTAACTGAATAAATAGTCTATAAATTAGGCTATTTTTTTCATAAAAAATCATGTTATTCATAAACTTAAATGGGTGAAAATTTATGAATATGGATATAGATAAAATTAAAAGTGATTTTGGTTATGAAGGAGTAGAAAAGAAAAAAGACCATAAAAGGACTGTAAGATATGAGTAAGATTAAACTTGGACTTATATATGGTGGAGTGAGTACAGAACACGAAGTAAGCATATCTAGTTATGAAAGTATTGTAAATAATATAGATAAAGATAAATATGAGATAACTAGTTTTTATATTTCTAAAGATGGAACTTGGTTTACAGATGGTAAAAGAACAAAAGACGTGTTTAACTCACTTAAAAAAATGAATTGTGTTTTTCCTATACTTCATGGAAAAAATGGGGAAGACGGAAATATTGCAGGAATGTTAGAAATTATAGGCGTAGCTTATGTCGGATGTAAAACTTTATCTAGTGCATTATGTATGGATAAAGTAATTACTAAGAAACTTTTAGAAAAAGCTAATATTAGTGTCGCTAAGTATATGTTTATTAAAAAAATAAATGATAACTTCTATTGGGTACAAGATAATTATGACTATGTTTTACTTGATAAAGAAATTCTTGATTTAAGTGTAAACACACTTTTAAATTATCCAGTTGTAGTTAAACCAAGTAGAAGTGGCTCTTCTGTGGGGGTAAGTGTTGCAAATGATTATTTAGAGTTAGAAAATGCTATAAACGAAGCAAGTATTTATGACGAGAAGATACTAATTGAAGAATTTATTGATGGTAAAGAACTTGAAGTTGCAGTTTTAGGAAATAATGACTTAACAGTCTCTAATATAGGAAATATTATTCCTGATGAAATAGTATACTCATATAATTCAAAATACAAGGGAAACAGTAAAACTGTAGTACTTAATACAATTGAAGAAAACCTAGAAAGTAAAATTAAAAATATAGTATTAACCACATATAAAGTACTAGACTGTAGTGGACTAGCTAGAGTAGACTTGTTTCTTATTGGTAATGAAGTATTAGTAAATGAAGTAAATACTATGCCAGGCTTTACTAGTATTAGTATGTATCCTAAATTAATGGAAAGTATTAATATAAGTTATACTGATTTAATAGACAGATTAATTAGTTTAAGCATGGACGACAAAAATCGCGATTTTTCTTAAATTAAAAGTGTTATCATTTATATGAGGTGAAGTGTATGTTAAAAGAAAAAATACTTTTGGTATTGTCTATCTTGGTAATTGCTTTTAGTATAGTAGTTATATATTTTAAGATGGAGTACATTACTAGAAAAGAGTTAAAAGTTATAATTATGAATGATTTAAGTACTAAGAAAGAGAATTTAAATAACTATAAAGTTAAGTTTTTAAAAGATGGTGAAACTTATATTTATAAGATAAATTTTAAGTATGAAAATAATGAGTATCATTATGAAGTTAACGCTAAAAATGGGTATATTTTACTAAGTGACAAGGTTAGTGAAATTTGACAATTAAACTCACTTGTGCTAGAATAATGCGTACTTGAGGTGGTAATATGGAAAAAGAAATATTAAATCGTTATTTACCAAGTGACTTAGAATTAAAGTTCTATTCTCACTCTAGTAATACATTTAAAAATTATATTAAGGCTTTAATGGATGACGTTAATAATATACTTGATAATTATGACGTTATAAGTGACGAAGAGTATATTAGAATTTTAAGTAGATTTATTCAAGTTAAAACTGATGAAGAAATGTGTGAGAAAACTATTTATGACTCATGGAGCCCAATTGGAGGGTACGATTATCATACTGAGTTATACTATGACGATATAGTGAAAAATGAGAGTATTATTACTAAAAACGATATGATAGATTTATATAATTTTGTAAATGATACAGATTATAAATGTTTAACTAGTCTTAAAACTAAAATGAAGTATAATTACTATATGAGTGATGGTTGGGGTAAAGATAGAACTGAGATGATAACTCCAACAAGAGTAGATATTATTATTTTAACTAGTGAAATGTTAGATAGAAATAAAGTTTATACAAAAGAAGAAATACAAGAGTTAGTTGATAGTAAGAGAATATTTGTAATTGCTAGTAATAAGATGGAAGTTGAAAGAAAAGATATAGAAGAAGAAAAAGAAAGCTTTCATGAGTTTGGAATAGATAAGGAAAGTAACGAATACAAAAGAGCTTACACTAAATTTCTTAAAAGTAAAATATCTAAAGAAGAACTATTTAAAGCTATTAAGTTATGTTTGATGGATATAAGAAAATATTTTTATAAATCAAATGAAGACTGGGAAAGCTTTAGAGAAACTTGCATGTATAACGAGATGGAAGAGTTGTATACTAAAAAGTTTAGATATAAAAGAACTTGGAAATAATTTTAAAAAGGGATAGAAACTATCCTTTTTTTTTGGTATAATTAATTTGGAGGAAAAAATTATGAAAATATTAAGTGTAAACGCTGGAAGCAGTAGTTTAAAGTTTCAAATGTATGAAATGCCAGAAGAAAAAGTTTTAATAAGTGGCGTTTTTGAAAGAATTGGTATAGAAAATAGTTTTTATACTATAAAATTAAATGGAGAAAAAATTAAGAAAGAAGTGGTTTTAAGTAATCATACTGATGCAGTTAAGATTCTAACTAATGAGTTACTAGAAAATAATATAGTAAGTGATTTAAGTGAAATTAAGGCTATCGGACATAGAATGGTTCATGGTGGAGAAAAGTATGCTAGTAGTGTTCTTTTAACAGAAGATGTTATTACTGCAGTTGAAGAGTTAAGTGATTTAGCACCATTACATAACCCAGCTAATTTAGTTGGTGTACGTGCATTTAAGGAAGTTATTCCTTCTGCTGTTGCTGTTGGTGTATTTGATACAGCTTTCCATCAAACTATGGAAGAAGAGAATTTCTTATATCCAGTACCTTATGAATGGTATAAAGAATATGGTGTAAGAAAATATGGCTTTCATGGAACAAGTCATAAGTATGTAAGTGAAAAAATGTCTAGTATTTTAGGTAAAGAAGAAACTAAAATTATTACTTGTCATATAGGAAATGGTGGCTCTTTAGCAGCTGTTAAGAATGGAAAATGTATTGATACTTCTATGGGATTTACACCAAACGCTGGTATAATCATGGGTTCTAGAAGTGGAGATATAGACGCTAGTTTAATACCTTTTGTTATGAAGAAGACAGGTATGAATATTAGTGAAATAGATAACGCTTTAAATAAAAAGAGTGGCTTACTTGGAATAAGCGGAGTTAGTAGTGACTCAAGAGATATAGAAGATGGTATAAAATCAGGAAATGATAGATGCAAACTTGCACAAGAAATGTACGTTAATAAAATAGTTAAGTATATTGCTGAATACTATGTAGAACTAGGTGGGGCTGACGCTATTGTATTTACTGCAGGTGTTGGTGAAAACTCAATTACTACTAGAAAACAAATAATAGATAAGTTAGCTTGTCTTGGTATTAAATTAGATGAACAAAGGAATAACGTAAGAGCAGAAGTTGCTTTAATTAGTACAGATGACTCTAGTGTTAAAGTTTATGTAATACCAACAGACGAAGAAGTTATGATAGCAAGAGATACTTATAAGTTAGCTAGTTAGAAAGAGTTATTATGAAGAAAGAAACTTTAAAGAAAATATATAGTGAAATTAAGAAATATGATTTAATATATATTGTTAGACATATTGGACCAGATCCAGATGCGATTAGTAGTCAAATTGCATTAAGAGATGCTATTAAACTTACTTTTCCAGAAAAATCTGTGTATGCTTTTGGAGCAAGTGTTTCAAAATTCAAGTATATTGGACATATTGATAAAGCTATAGACTTTGACTATGAAAAAGCGCTTGTAATAACTTTAGATATTCCTAATAAAGCTAGAATTGATGGATTAACCGTTGATAAATTTAAACATGTTATTAAAATAGATCATCACCCATTTGTAGAAGATTTTGGTGGAATTGAATATATTGACATAGGGGCTTGCTCTACTTCTGAGATATTACTTGATTTAATAAATAATACTAGACTTAAAATGAATGGTAGTATTGCAAGGTGTTTACTTATTGGTATAGTAAGTGATTCTAATAGATTTTTGTTTAATCCAGTTAACGAAAATATATTCTTTAAAGTAGGAGATTTAATTAAAAAATATAAACTTAATATACAAAGCATATATACAGATATTTACATGAGACCAATGAGTGAGATAAGACTTATGGGTTATATTGCATCAAATTTGAAAGTTACTAAAAATAAGTTTGCCTATATAATACTTGAAAATGACATAGTTGCATCATTTAATGCAGATGCATCTAGTGCTTCTAATATGGTTAATGATTTTTCAAATATTGAAGAGTTTGTTGTATGGTTATTTGTGACATATGATGCCAAAAATGATGTATATAAAGTAAATATAAGAAGTAGAGGACCAGTGATAAATAAATTAGCTGCTAAATATAATGGTGGAGGACACATCTATAGTAGTGGTGCTAGAGTTAAAACTAAGGAAGAGTTAAACAACTTAATAGTTGACTATGATAACTTGTGTAAAGATTATTTGAAAAACAACTAGAAGTATTTAGTATACTTCTAGTTTTTGTAAATTTTTTGTAAATGGTATACTCTAACTATTTAAAATAAAATTGATTTGTTGTATACTAAAATAGAAGGAAGTGTAGAAAATGAAATATTTAAAGAAAATCTTTGTTTTAGTTATTAGTGTATTACTGATTGCAGGGTGTGGTAAGGATAAATTACCTGGCAACAATAAGAGAGAAGAAGACAAAGAAGCAAAGAAATTACAGATAGTGGATGAAAGTAAAGACACTAGAAGTTATGCAGTAATGATTAATAATAACCATCAAGCTTGGCCTCATGCAGGACTACAAGAAAGTTACTTAAATTACGAAATTATTACTGAAGGTGGTATAACTAGATTTTTAGCTTTATTTAGAGATAGTATACCTGAGAAAATTGGCTCAATCAGAAGTAGCAGAATTTACTTTTTAGATTATGCTATGGAAAATGATGCAATTTATGTTCACTGGGGAGGAAGTAAAGAAGCTTATAGCGATATTAATTCTCTTAAGTTAGATCATATTGATGGAATGGATTATGAAGGAAAGTATTTCTTTAGGGATAAGACTCTTAACCGAGCATATGAACACACTGGTTTTACTAAAGGAAGTATGCTAAAAGAAGCAGCAACCGCTCTTGGGTTTAAAACTACTTCTGATAAAGGCTTACTACTTAACTATAGTGTGGACGAAATAGACTTAAGTAAGATGGATGGTGCGCTAAAAGCAGATGACATTGAAATTGAGTACTCAAATTATCAGACAACAAATTATAAGTATGATAGTGAAAATAAAGTATACTTAAGAAGTATGAGTGGGGAAGCTCACACTGACTTAGTGACTGGTAAACAATATACAGCAAAAAATATAATTACGTATCAAGTAAAGAACTCAAGCTATGATTCCTATGGAAGACAAGAGTTAGACAACATTGGAAGTGGAGAAGGTTACTATATAAGTAATGGGTATGCCGTTTTAATTACTTGGGAAAAGACTTGTAGAAGTTGTAAAACAACCTATAAATATATGAATGGACAAGAAATTAAATTGAATGATGGTAATACATGGATACAGATACAACCTTTAAATAAAGTATTAGATATAACTGGTAATAAAGAAAATAGTAATAATAATAGTAGCGAAGAATAAAATAATATTGAAATAATCTCTAATATTTGATAAAATAGAGATATAATAAGGAGGAACATTATGAATAGTGTGATGAATTTTTTAGCAGATTATTATATTTGGTTTTTTGTAGCAGCTTTACTTTTAAGCTTTGCATTAATAGGATTTATAATTGATACTAAAAAGAAACAAAAAAATGAATTTAAAGGAGAGAGCATAGAAACACCTAATAATGCACCAGCAAGTACACCTGAAGTAATTGGAGAAACTGTTAATGTTGGCCCAGAAGCAGTACTAGGTGGAAATGGTATAAATACATTAGAAAGTACAAATACATCACCAGTAAGTGAAGAAACTATGGAAATAAATGATATACCATTTAATGATGTTAGTACACCAGTAGAAAATGTAAATCAAACAGTTGAACCTATAAATCAAACACCTACTGAAAATATTACAATTGGTTCACCAATAACTAGTGAAGACTATAAACCTGTTGAACCTCAATTTGAAGAGTTAAATATACCAGAAGCTCCAGAAGCACCTGTACAAAATGAAAGTTCACAAGTTTTAGAATCACTTAGTTTTGATGATAATGACGAAAACAAGAATGCGTAAACTTTATGTTTAATATTTTAAAAGATATAGTAATTATATCTTTTTTATTATATAATATTAATGTAGATGTAAAGGAGAGATATTATGACATTAGGAGAAATTTATACAATATTTACTAAAGTACTAGATGTAGCTATATTATGGTTTATATTTTACTATATCTTAAAGTACATAAGAAAGAATGTTAAATTAACATTAATATTTAAAGGAGTTTTAATAATTGTTTTACTAAAATTAGTAAGTGTATGGTTAGATTTAAATACAGTGGGAGTATTACTTGAATATGTTATTGAAAGTGTACCAATTGCAATAATAGTACTTTTTCAACCTGAAATTAGAAATGTACTTGAAAGTATAGGTAGAAGTCAACTTTTAGGAAGACATAAAGTTTTAACAGTTGATGAAAGAGAAAAAGTAGTGTATGAAATAATGCAAGCTGTTGAATATATGAAAAGAAATAGAATTGGAGCATTAATGGTTATTGAAAGAGATTATAGTCTTAGTCAATATATAGAAAATGCTAATAAGTTGTATGCTGATATAAGTAGTGAACTATTAATTAGTATATTCTTCCCAAATAACCCACTACATGATGGAGCAGTTATAATTGAAGGGGATAGAATTACATGTGCAGGAAGTGTTTTACCAACAAGTATGAACCAAAGCATAAGTAAAAGATTAGGTACAAGACACCGTGCTGCTTTAGGTATAACTGAGGTAAGTGATGCAATAAGTGTTGTAGTTAGTGAAGAAACAGGACGTGTTAGTATTGCAATGGATGGAGAATTAAACTACAATTTAACACTAGAAGATGCAAGAATGATGTTGATTGAAGGCTTACAACCTAAAAAAGAAACTTTCTTTGACGCAGAAAGTAACCTACCAGAAGAAATGGAGGAAGTAAATGATGAACAAAAAGAACAAAACTAAAGAAAACTTTATAGTAAAGATAATAAAAAGCATAGCTAGTTTCTTTGACAAAATACTCATCACACCAATTAGTAAAGTAGCTTATGCTATAAAAGATAAAATAAGTTTTAGAAGCGGATTCATAGATAAACTACTTAATAAACCAAACGTGCTATTATATTTATCTTTAATACTTGCGTTTACTTTCTTCTTGTCAGTACAAAATAATTTCATAAATTTTAGTGATACAAAGGCAATAACAATGCCAAACTTGCCAGTTGAAGTTGAATATAATGACGAAGCTTATGTAGTTGAAGGGTTACCTGATAAAGTAAACTTAGTATTAACTGGTAAAAAGAGTGAGTTATATTTAGCTGAACAGTATGGAGATCATAAAGTAAGCTTGGATTTAACCGGATTAGAAGCAGGTACTCATAAAGTAACACTTGACTATAATAATCCAATTAGAAAGTTAAATTACATATTGGACCCAGGAACAGTAACAATTATGATTTATCCTAAAGTAAGCGAAGTTAGAACTTTATCTATAGATATAATTAATACTGATAAATTAAATGAAACTCTAGTAGTTAGCAATGTACTACTTGATAGAAATGATGTTATTATAAAGAGTTATAAAGAAAAACTAAATACAGTAGCTAACGTAAAAGCAATAGTAGACGTTAATACTTTAAATGCTACAGAAAGTGGAACTTATACAATAGATAATGTTAAATTGGTAGCGTATGATGATAAAGGTAAAGAAATAAGTGGAATAGAAGTAGTACCAAATCAAGTTACTGCAACTGTTACAATTACAAGTCCTAGTAAGACAGTACCACTTAGAATAGTACCAGTTGGAGAAGTTAGAAGCGGAAGCGCTATTAGTAGTATAACAAGTAGTGTAACAAATGTAACAGTTTATGCTGATGAGACTGTACTTAAAGACTTGAATTATATTGAAGTAGAAATAGATGTAGAGGGACTAAGCACTAATAAGACTTATCAAAAAGTTATAAATAAACCACAGGGAACAAGAAGTATAAGTGATACATCTGTAACAATAAATGTTACAATGGAAGAAGAAACAAGTAAAGACTTTAAAGGACTTACCGTTGAAACAGAAGGACTTAATGAAAAATTTAAAGCAAGTGGTGCAAGTGCGAGTGACGCTCAAGTAACAGTAACAGTTAAAGGTGTTGGAAGTTTACTAGAAAGCCTAGAACCTACTGACATAAAAGCATATGTTGACTTAAGTAGCGTAACTGAACCTGGCGTATATACTGTTCCAGTATATGTTACAGGAAGTGATGTAAAACTTACTTATACAAGTAAAACAAAGCAAATCAACGTAGTAGTACAAAATAAGTAAAATAGTGAAAAAGCACTTGAAAAAATAGTGCTTTTTTTGATATCATTTTAATGTAATGAAGATAGGAGATATCATATGAAAAATACATTTTTGATAGTTTTCAATTTTTCTTAAAATCACTTTTTTGAGAAACACTAAAAAACAACAAAAAAACAAGCATTAAAAATTTTGCATTAAAATTGCTTGTTTTTCTCTGTATTTATATGGGTTTAGTTAAAATTTACTTTCCTACAGAAATAGAAGAGCCAGTATTTACTTGTTTTTTCTTTTGTTATGGCGTATAATATAAAGTACTTATGGAGGGTTTTATGTATAAAGAATATTTAAATTTGAATGATTTAGAGACTATCGCGATTACTGATAATGAAGAAGTTGACTTGTTAAATGGCAGTGATAATCCAAGGTATATTGAACTTGAAAATAAATATCTTGCTTTGGGAAAAGAATTTGAAGAAGTTTATGATAGAAACAGTGAGTATAAAAAGAAACTTAAAGATACTTTGCTTGAAAAAGGTTTGTTGCTTGCTATTAAGGTTGGTATTATAACTACTCTTTTAGGTAGTACTTTTATACTTATTAATAGTTTAGCTTTAATGACTATAGGTTTACCATTAACTGTTGCTGTCCCTGCAATTTATGCGCATTATGAAATGAAAAGGCTTGATAAGAAATTTGATATATATAATGAATTATTAGAAATGACACAAGATAGAATTGATCAAATATATACTGAAATGGAAAGCATTCAATATGAAAAACAAGCTATTTTAACTAGTATTAAGAGAATAAAGTCAAAAGAATTAGCGCTTAAGGCTTATAAAGAAAACAAAATAGATGACTTTGTTACTATAGACGACGTTAAAAGGCTTGTTAGGAAATAATATGAATAATAAGATATATAGGCTTCAAAATAGACTTAAGAATAAGGAAATAGAAGTAGCTAAATTGACTGAAAAGATAGTAGATAATGAACTAAAACTAAGAGAAAGTTTTAGATGTTCATTATTTACAGTATTAATAACTTTAGTTAGTGTAGCACCTGCATTTTTAATAGTAAAGTTTGTTCCTAGTTTGTATATATTAGGCGTTCCGTTTTTAATAACTGGGTCATATATAATGTCTTATAGTGTTATGGAGATATATGAAGCAATAAAATTGTTAGTTAAAGTTAAAAGAGAAAATAAAGAATTAAGAAATAAAGCAATACAAACTCGTGCATTAATAGAAAAGATAAATGTTAGCTTAATAGAAGAGATGGAAATGGAAGAAAACTTAAGTAGGGTTAATGAAGAAAAATTAGAAGTAGCTAAAGAAAATAGGGAATGTTTAGAAGAAGTAGATACTTTAGAAAATAGAAATGTATTAAAATTATGGAAACGTTAAAGAAAAAATGATTATGAAATGTGAATATGAAGTTGTTAATAAGTTTAAGAATACATAGATAGTCAAATAGAAGAAGAGACTATGAAGCATAGTAGATATTAACTAATAGATTACAGTACATAATATTTATAAAATTGCATATAATAATATTGAAAAGCCATGCTTGACTTTTATAGTTAAAAATGGTATATTATTATTGCACTTGAAAGTGTGAAATAATAAATGTTTCTCGCTCCCGGATGGTGCGAGTAATAAATTATTCCGGGCGACAATGTTTCTCGCTCTCGGGTGGTGCGAGTAATAAATTATCCCGAATGAAAATACAAAAAAAGCACATCAATGATGTGTTTTTATTTTGCATCTTTTTCAAATGGAGTAAGTAATAACCCAATGTTTATTATACCAGCAAGACCTACAAATGAATAAATTACTTTAGTAAGTAATGCATCTACTCCGAATATAGCTTCAACTAAGTTAAAGTTAAATAAGCCAACTAGACCCCAGTTTATTGCTCCTACAATTGTTAGACCTAGACATATTTTCTGTAATGTTTGCATTTCTGTTTTCCTCCTTATACTACTAGTTTAATCAAATTTTATTTATTTATACATAAGATAGTTTTAATTAAATATAATTTAATGTAAATAATTAAAGGAGGGTTATTTTGAAAAAGTTTTTAGTAGTATTATCTACATTATTAATATTAACTGGATGTGGTAAGAAAAGTGAGGATGTAATTAAGGAGTTTGAAAATAAAGTAAACTCTTTAGAGAATTATCACTTAATTGGAGAAATGCAAATAGCTAATAATGAAGATAAGTATAATTATGAAGTAGATGTTACATATAAGAAAGGAAATTATTATAAAGTATCTCTTATAAATAAGGAGAATAAGCATGAACAAGTAATACTTAAGAATGAAGAAGGTGTATTTATTGTGACACCTAGTATTAATAAGAGTTTTAAATTCCAAAGTGAATGGCCTACTAATAGTAGTCAAAGTTATATATTAGAAGCTATTTTGAAAGATATTAGTAATGATACGGATAGAAGTGTTTCTATTAATAAAGATAAGTATACTATTATAAGTAAAGTTAATTATCCAAATAATAGCGATTTAAAGAATGAAGAGATTACTTTAGGAAGTGATTATTTACCTACTAAGGTAGTTGTAAAAAATAGTAGTGGTACTGTAATGATTAGTACTGTTATAAGTAAGATAGATGTTAAAACTAAGTATGATAAAAACTATTTTGCTTTATCAAGTAGCATTAAAGAGAGTAGTACTGATAAACCTACTTCAAGTACTTTAGATAGTGTTATATATCCAATGTATTTACCTAGTGGTACTAAGTATTCAACAGAAGAAGTTATAACTAAAGATGATAGTGAGAGAGTAATTCTTTCTTATACTGGTAGCAAACCATTTATATTAATTGAAGAAGCTAGTACTAATAAAGAGCATGAAACAACTTTAGTAAGTGGAGAAGTAGTGCAATATGGTAATATTCTTGGGGTAATGACTAATACTAGTTTAAATTGGTCTAATAACGGAAAAGAATACTATATTATTGGAGAAAGTTTAAGTAGTAATGAAATGCTTGAGATAGCAAGTTCTACTAGTACAGTAGCTTTGACAAAATAAAAAAGGAGACTTATTCTGAGTCTCCTTTTATGTGAACATATCTTATTTCTGTATGAATACTTCCAAGATAGTTTACTGAGTAAGTTATTTCGTATTCGCTTACTTTAGAACTATCTATTTTATCTACTTTAGTACAAGTTGTTGTACAGTCTTTTATTTCGTATTTTATGTCACTACCTGATAAAGTATCAGTAGCATCTTTTTTGTCTATTAAGAACTTTATTGTTTTAAGCCCCATATCAGGAATAGTGTCTCCAACTTTATATGTAGGGTGTACATAGTTTCCGTTTGGTGTGCTTACTGCTTCTAGTTCTATATTAAATTCAGTAGTTGAACCTTTTAGTGTTTCGCTTGTACCGTTGCTTTGATTAGCTTTAAATATACTGTATGCACTTTTTACAACAACTGAGTCATAATTAGTAGTATTATTAATAGTGTATGTTGTATCTTTAGTAGTACCTACATAATTTAGATTGTTACCGCTTTGTAAATATATATCGTAACCAAATTCACCGATGTTTGCTTTATTGTATTCTAGTCTTAAATTGTAGTTCTTTTCTGCCCATGAATTAAAGTTAGTATTGAAGTAATCTGTTAAATATGTTGTATCTACTGCTTGTGGTACTGATATACCTGTCCAACTAAGTCTAGCACTTGTACCAGTTTCAATTACTTTTAAGTCTGTTACATCACTTAGTTTACTAAATCTTGTACTAGTTTCAGTAGGTTCAGTTCCTGCGATAAAGTAGTGTGTTTCTTTTAACTTTTCTGGAGTATATTCGCTTGCTAGTCTTGCTGGTATAGTTTCTAATTCAACTTTTCTTTGTACAAGTCCTTTAGGTATAGTGAATTTACTTCCTGTGTTGAATATCTTTTTAGTTACAATTGACTGTATTTTATTTCTATGGTTAGTTGACTGATACATTTTATAGTAGTATTCTTTATCTAACTCATCATATGCATTCCAAAAAGCTATAGTATAGTCTGGGTTATAAGTTACTACCCATGAGTCTTGTATTGCATCTAAGCTTATTCCTTCTTGTCTTAAACGTGATTCATCATAACTAGATGTACCAGTTTTAGTAGCTACTTGTGTTCCTCTTACAGTTGAAGCGTAAGGGGTAACATTAAATAGTACATTTGTAATTAAGTAAGCTGTTGTTTCTTTCATAACTCTTGTTTTAGTATATTTTATTTCTTCTGTCTCTCCACTTTCAATGTATTTAATACTCTTTACTGAGTGAGGTTCTGTGTAGTATCCACCATTTGCAAATGCGGCATATGCCCCAGCCATTTGTTTAGGATTAGTTCCTTCAAACGCTCCTATTGAAGCAGACTCAAAGATTTTACCATCACTATTTCCTGGTGTCACACCTAAAGAAGTGGAAAACTTCCATTTTTGATCATTAGTAGTCGCGTGGAATGCTTGAAGAGCTGTTGTGTTTAAACTTTTTGATAGACCAGTTTTAAGTGTTACTAGTCCATCATATTTACCATTCCAGTTTTTGATAACTCCACCTTTATTATATGGTGTCTCTTCATCAAATAGGGGAGTGTATGTATTCCAGTTTAAGTATTCTATTGCTGGACCATAGTCTAGTATTGGTTTAATTATTGAACCTGGGTGTCTATTTATACTAGTTGCATAGTTAAATTGCATTTCTCCGTCATGGTTTCTTCTTGAACCAACTGCAACCATTGTTCCGTCACTGTTATTTAACACGACCATACCAAGTTGGACTTTTTCATCTTTAAATTCATATCCACTCGACCCATCGTATACGCTATTTACTACGTTTTGTCTATCTGGGTCAAAATATGTGTATATTTCTAATGGGACTTTATATGGGTCAACTTTATATTTATCTTTTACTTCTTGAATTACTGTATCAATGTATCCTTGATATTCACTAATATAGCTTTTTCTTTCTATAATCATGTCTTTAACATGAATTTGTTTAGCAATACTTGCTTCATTTTCTGAAATATAACCATGTCTTACCATTAAGTTTAATACTTGATTACGTCTAGCTTCTGCTTCTTCTGGATAGTTAAATGGATCATACGCAGATGGTGCTTGAAATAGTCCTGCAATAAGTGCAGCTTCTGGTAAAGTTAAATCTTTAACGCTTTTTCCAAAATATGTTTGACTTGCTTTTTCAACACCAAATGAATGATTTCCTAAGAATTCACTGTTTAAATATAATGCTATTATATCTTGTTTAGTGTATTTCTTTTCTATTTTAAATACTGATAAGTATATGTCAGTAAACTTTCTTACTATACCTTTAATACCAGTGCTAGTAGTATCTGTTAAAGCGTTTTTACTTACTTGCATTGTTAAAGTAGAAGCACCACCTGCACCAGACTGTCCAACTAATTGCCCCAAGCTTGCTTTTATAAATCTTGCTAAGTCTACACCATTATGTTGGAAGAACCTAGAGTCTTCAGTTGCTACAACTGCATCTATTAAGACTTCTGGTAGTTCGTCGTAATCTACTTTAACTCTGTTTTCAACTTCTCCGTTACCTGCACTCATTCCTAGTGTAGTGAGCACTTTGTTGTCAGTTCCATAATATATTACAGTAGAATCTTTATTAAACAGTTTTTCTTCTGTAAACTCAGGCGCACTTATAACTATGTACGCTGCAAATAATATGACTGCTACAAAAGCAAGAATTGCAAGCCCAGTTATGATAGTAAGTACTCTATACCAAATAACTTTCTTGTTTTTAGGTTGTTTTGTTTTAGCCTCTTTAGGTGGTTTATCTTTTCTTTTTAGTCTATTCTTTATTTTATCTTTTTTGTTTCTTAACTTATTAAAATTTAATTTACTTTTTAGAGATGTCATAATCTCCCTCCTTTAAATATACATTATCTACTACAGTTAAGTAGTCAATTCTAGGCATGTAGCCTTCCTTTATTATATAAGCATTTTCCTTTATATAATCAAAAGGTATACTTTTTCTTTCAGTATTATTTATAAACTCTAATAAACTGCTACCTTTAAATAAATAAAAACTATTATTCATAAATATTATTAGGAAAACAATCCCACCATGTTTTATTATGTTGGATATATGTGTTATTTGATGTTTTTTAATATTACTAAGTGGGAAACTAGTAGTACTTTTACATTCTTTAGCATCAAACTCAATATATTTCCCTTTATATATACCGTTATAGTCAAGTGTAGATGTTTCACTAAATACAGCTTTATCAATTAAAGTAGTCTTTGCTGTTCTATATTTAACATTAAGTACTTTAATAGGTGTTGGTTTTTTATAAATAACTGCTTTGTCTTTACTCAGGTAGTATGTATTAGTATCATTAATAATATGCTCTAAAAACATACCTCGATTTGCATAACTCTTGTTTTTCATAGGTATAAAAACACCTCATATACATTGTACCATATATTAAGATAAAAGTCATGTTTACATCAAGTATTAGACAATATTTTTGTAAATGTGTAATTAATATGGTACAAAATTAAAAAAGTTGTGTAAAGTGTTGAAAAGGGTCGGAAAAAGTGGTATAATTTGTCGTAGTGATGAAGGGAGGGAAAGAAATGACAAGAGTTGAAGTTAAGAATGGAAATATTGAATACGCTTTAAAAAGATTTAAACTTAAAGTTCAAAGAAGTGGAGTCCCTTCTGAAATGAAAAAAAGAAAAGAATACTCAAAACCAGGTGTAGTAAGAAGAGAAGCTAAAAAAGAAGCTATTAAGAATGCTAGAAGAAATAATAGAAAGCATAATATGTAAGGAGTGATATCATGGAGCTATATAATAAATTAAGTAAAGATATGATGGACGCAATGAAGAGTCATGATAAAGATACTTTAAGTACTTTAAGACTTTTAAAAAGTGCGATAGACTTACAAAAGATTAATAATAAGTTAACTGAAATAACTGACGAGTTAGTAATTGAAGTTGCTAGTAAGCAAGTTAAGCAACATAAAGAGAGTATAACTGAGTTTAGAAATGCTGGTAGAGATGATTTAGCTGATAATCTAGAAAGAGAAATTAAAATAATTAGTAATTATTTACCTGAACAATTAAGTAAAGAAGAAATTATAAAAGAAATAGATAGAATTTTTGATTTAGTTAAGCCTGAAAGTAAAAAGGATATGGGTAAGATAATGAAAGAAGCTAATGTTTCTTTAAAAGGAAAAGCTGACTTTAAGTTAGTTAGTGAAATAGTTAATAGTAAATTAGGTGCTTAGGCATCTTTTTATTAATAAGGGGGATAATAATGATTTATTTATGTATGTTTGTAATTAGTAGTTATGCTGTTACATTGGGAGCAATGTTTAAGTATACTTTTGAATTTTTAACTTATGTTTTTGATAGTGGATATATAATTGAAAAAGATAGAATGAAAGAGCTATCTGATAAACTTCAAGGGGACAATAGTGTTTTATTAATACCAGGGTACAATATTTTTAAGTTAGGTCAATTATTTGCTAACAAAGATATGGGCTTTCCTAAAATGTTAGATTTCTTTAAAGTATCAGGAGTAGCTAGAAGAATGACTGACTATGAAGAAAAGTACTATAAAAGAAGTAATGACTTAAAAACTATAATGACATTAATGGATGACAAGAATGAAGAACACATTAAAAATACTATTAGATTAAGTGAGTTAAGACAAACTGTGGAAAAAGATAATTCATATGGAAATATCATTAATTCTTTAGAAGAGACTGTAAAAGTAATAGAAGATGAAGAAAAGACTATGTCTAAACAAAATAGAACTAGAGAGTTAAGAGAACTAAAATTAATGAAACAAGAACTACTAGAATTTATAGAAGACTCAAAAAAAGAACTTGAACAAGAAGAACAAACAGAAGATAAAAAATTAAGTTTAAAAAAATAACTAAATGTACTTGAAATATAGTACATTTTTTGTTATCATTAATTATGTAATAGAGAGAATAAAAATTCTCGTATTAAAAACAAAGGAGAGATACACATGAAAACAAAATATGCTGTAAAACCTAGTATGGGGGGGGTACATTAAGACTAATAATTAATCTTAATGATTTTTCATGTGCAATAAAATGGATAGAATAATTCTACCCATTTTTTCGTGTGTAGAAAAGAGGAGATTTATGACAAACGAAGAATTAAAAAAAATTGTTGGTAGAAATGTAAGAAAGTATAGGCTATTATATAATGCATACAACAAAGAAAAACTTACTCAGAAAGATCTTGCTAGTAAGATAGGTGCAAAGACACCTCTTATAGGTGCTCTAGAGAGTGATAATAACAACATGGGAGTAAGTATTTATAACTTATATATGATAAGCAAAGTACTTAACGTACCAATAGAAAAGTTTTTTGAGGAGGAATAAAGTATATGAAGAATAAAAAAGG
>OLSB01000397.1_pt1 | contig 50748 bp, 47 predicted proteins | sample 1672071 | NCBI WGS metagenome assembly OLSB01 (sample SAMEA3136642, study PRJEB25190) | human gut metagenome | biome: human gut; feature: human-associated habitat; material: faeces | place: Austria | collected 2013 | reverse complement strand
TGGGCAGGTTGAGGATGGCGACGACGGTCTTGCCGACGAGATCCTCGGGCTCATAGAACTTGTGGATGCCGGAGAGGATCTGGCGGGGTGTGCCGGAGCCGTCGTCGAGGATGAACTTAAGGAGCTTTTCGCTCTTTTTCACGGCCTCGCAGGAGAGCACCTTGCACACGCGCATATCGCATTTTGCAAATTCGTCTATCGTCACATCCGGCTCGACGGGCGGGAACTTCGGAGCTGCGGGCTTTGCGTTCATTTTCTCCAGCTCCTCAAGAGCCTTGGCCATGTCGACGCGGGGGAAGAGCGTCTCGCCCTTGTGCACCGCGGCATTCGCGGGCAGGGAGCCGAACTTCTCCGCGCTGTCCCAGCTGCGGAGAGCCTCGGGCGCGCCTATCTGCTCAAAGGCTTTGTCGCAGCTTTCGGGGATGAAGGGCTTGAGCATGATGAGGGATATGCGCAGGCACTCGAGAAGGTTATAGAGAACGGAGGCAAGGCGGGGCTTCTTCGCCTCGTCCTTGGCCAGCACCCAGGGCGCGGTCTCGTCGATATACTTGTTCGCGCGCTGGATGAGTCTGAAGGTCTCCTCAAGCGCAAGGTGGAGCTGAAACTTGTCCATCTGCTCGGCGTAGCGGCTCAGGCTCTCCTGCGCGAGGGCGGTGAGCTCATCGTCCAGAGCCTCGTGCTCACGCTCTGTGGGCAGGACGCCGCCGAAATACTTCTCGACCATGGCAGTCGTGCGTGAAACGAGGTTTCCGAGGTCATTTGCAAGGTCAGTGTTTATGGTGTTTATGAGCAGCTCGTTGGAGAAATTGCCGTCCGAGCCGAAGGGGAAGGTGCGCAGCAGGAAAAAGCGCAGCGCGTCCACGCCGAACATATCCGCCAGCTTGTAGGGGTCGACGACGTTGCCCTTGGATTTGGACATCTTGCCGCCGTCGATGACGAGCCAGCCGTGGCCGTAGACCTTGTTGGGCAGAGGCAGTCCCATGCTCATGAGCATGGCGGGCCAGATGATGGAGTGGAAGCGGACGATCTCCTTGCCGACGATGTGATGCACGGCGGGCCAGTATTTGTCGAAATCGTCGTAGCGGTCGTTGAGGTAGCCCATCGCGGTGCAGTAGTTAAACAGCGCGTCGACCCATACATACACGACATGACCCGGATCGAAGTCCACGGGGATGCCCCACTTGAAGCTCGTGCGGGAGACGCACAGATCCTCAAGGCCGGGCTTTATGAAGTTGTTTATCATCTCGTTCACGCGGGAGGCAGGCTGCAGGAACTCGCCGGTCTCGAGCAGCTCCTGAACGGGCTTGGCATACTTGGAAAGGCGGAAGAAATAAGCCTCCTCCTCGGCGTAATGCACGTCGCGGCCGCAGTCGGGGCATTTGCCGTTTACGAGCTGGCTCTCCGTCCAGAAGCTCTCGCAGGGGGTGCAGTACATACCCTTGTACGCGCCCTTGTATATATCGCCATTATCGTACATCTTCCTGAAGATGCGCTGGACGGCCTTGACATGGTAATCGTCGGTGGTGCGGATGAAGCGGTCGTTCGAGATGTTCATGAGCTTCCACAGATCGGTGATGCCGCCGGGACCCTCGACTATCCTGTCGACGAATTCCTTCGGCGAAACTCCGGCCTCCCTGGCCTTTTCCTCGATCTTCTGGCCGTGCTCGTCGGTGCCGGTAAGGAACATGACGTCATAGCCGCGCAGGCGCTTGTACCGCGCTATCGCATCGGTCGCGACGGTGCAGTAGGTGTGGCCTATGTGAAGCTTATCCGAGGGGTAGTAAATCGGGGTCGTGATATAGAATCTTTCCTTTTCCATGATGTCTTTCTCCAATCTATAGTCATTAAGGGTCCAGTGACGGTGATTCATCCGTATCTATGACGGGCGCGGTAGGGACGGGTTCCTCGGTAGGCGTCGGCGTCTGCGTGGGAACGGGCTCCGGCGTCTGCGTCGGCTCGGGAGTGGAGGGCCACTTGATGTCCTCATCGTGGTAATAGTAGTAGCTGCCGGCTTCTTTCGTCCGGCTTATGAGGTTGCCGTCCTTATCGTAAACGCAGCGGTAGGTAGTCGCCCGGGTGCCGACCGCCACGTCCGGATACCTGCTGTCATAGGCGGTGGAGGCGGAATAGGTCATCTCGACGTAGCTTCCGTCCACATCCGTGCCCCATATCTCGATCGTGAGCTGCCTGTCAACGCATTTGGACACGATCTTTATCGGGAATTCCCTGTTGTTTTTGAATTTAAATTCCGGACCGCCCCAGCTCACCGTGGCGTCAAGTCCCCATGGCAGGTAGCTGACCGCGAAATGGTGGCAGTCGCGTGCGACGATCTCAAGATTTGCGTAAAGCGCCGCGCAGTAGAGCGTGGAGGATACCTGGCAGATACCGCCGCCCACCTCCTGCACGACCTTGCCGCCTGAGTAGGCCGCGGCGGTCTTGAAGCCGGCCGCCGTCGTTCGCTCGCCGACAACGTCGTTGTACGAGAATGTCTCGCCGGGGTTGAGAATAACGCCGTTTATCTTGGCGGCCGCGAGCTCAACGTTCGTAGCCCTGCCGGAGGCGGAGCTGGCGTAGCTCGTTTTCTGTGAGCCGAGCTTGTCGGCAAAGAGCATGGCATCAAGCTGCTCGGTGGTGTATTTGGGCATGGTCACGGTCACGGGGATCTCGATGAGCTCTCCCGGCTGCGCCGCCTCCCAGATTTTTTGGGCCTTTTCAACTTCAAAATCAACTCCGACCGTGCTCTCGGTGGCTTTGCGGGTTTCGGGGTCGTACTTCGCGTCGACGGCCTCGGCGAAGATCTCCTCGTGGAGCTTTTCAAAGTCCGGCTCGGAGGCGCTGCCGATATCGGCCGTGTAAGTAAGACTGTCCCCGCCCTCGGCGAAGACTTCCGTTATCATGGCGCACAGCCTGTCGGCGTCGATCTCTATCTTATCCGCGCCCTTTATGAGTCTGAGGCATTTTGCCTCCGTGTCGAGCTCATAGCCCTTGCCCATGCGCTCGTCGAAGTCCTCGAGCGCGGCATTGACCTTTGCGCGGATGCCGTCGGCGTTGGCGTCGGCAAGGATATCCGCCGCGGTGACCTTTCCGGTTATGCATTTAAAATACGCGACCAGGTCCTTTATGGGGTTTCCGCTGTGGCCGTAGTCGTAGGCGGCCTGAGCGGCCTCGGCGCAGTCCATATCGAGCCCCGCCTCGGCGGCGGTGACGGTAAATTCAAAGCCGCCCGGCAGCGTCACGGCGACGGAGCCGCCGTCGAGCTGCTCCCAGCCGCCATCACGCAGGGCCTTTTCCGCCTCCGGAACGCTCATATCGCCGATCTCAATGCCGCCGAGAGTCATGTTCGGATGTATCTTCGACGATCTTCCCGCGACAAGGCCGATTATCACAGCCACAGCGGCTAAAAGCACCAGCGCACACACGGCGTACAGCGCAGCTTTTCTTCCGGCTCCGGACTTAGCGGTCTGCTTCTTCGCTTTTTCGGTCTTGGCTTTTGTCTTTTTCGGGGCCTCGTGCCTGCCTTTTGCCATATCTGTCCCTCCTGTCAGCCGCCTTTTCCGGCTCTGCCGCGGTATTCCTCCTCAAAGCGTTCAAGCTCACCCTCAGGCAGGGTCTGCTTGGCGGAGGCCTCGAACGCGCCCTTCATCCAGGGATTGTTTTCGACCTTCGCGCCCGTCTGCGCCTCAAGGACCGCGTTTATCAGCACGTTGGAGATGAGAAAGCCCGCGGGCGTGAGGCTCCAGCGACCGTCCTTTTTGGTCGCCCAGCCCTTCTTGTCGAAAAGCTCGAAGGTCTCCTCTATCGGAGTCCAGTCGCTGCGATATATTCTATGGTATTCCGCCTGAGATATGCCGTGAACGGTGCGCATACCGAGCATGAGATACTCGGCGGCCTTCTGCACGGGCACGATGGGCTCGTACTCATCGATTATCATGCTGTCGCCCACCACGGCGGAAATGTATTTGTCCAGATCGCGCACATAGCTGTAGCGCACGCCGTTGACGCAGGAATGCGCGCCGGGGCCGAAGCCCATGTAGTCTTCGAGCCGCCAGTATTTCATATTATGCCTCGACTCGTAGCCCGGGACCGCGAAATTAGATATCTCGTACTGCTCAAAGCCGTAGTGCTTGAGCGTGTCCACGGTGTAAAGGTACATATCCGCCTGCTCATCCTCATCCGGGATAAGCGGAGAGCCGAGATAGCGGCGGTACATGGGCGTGCCCTCCTCGAGCTTGAGCGCATAGCAGGAAAGATGCTCCGGATGCAGCTCGAGCGCCCTTGAAAGCGTGTCGGCCCAGTCGCCCTTGGTCTGGCTGGGCAGACCGTAGATTAGGTCGAGGCTGACGTTCTCAAAACCGGCTCTGCGGGCGGTGTCCACCGCCTGCTCGGCCTGCAGGAAGTTATGCCGCCGGCCGATGATCTTAAGGATGTCGTTGTTTGCCGACTGCACGCCGACGGAAAGGCGGTTGACGCCCTCGCGGCGCAGGGCCTTGAGCTCGTCGAGCTTCACCGTGTCGGGATTCACCTCGAGCGTTATCTCCGAATCCAGGCGCACGTTGCCCATGCGCTTGAGCTCGTCGAGTATCTCGATTATGCGCTTTGCGCCGTAGCAGCTCGGCGTTCCGCCGCCGATATAGATGCTGTCGATCTCATAGCTCTGCATGGCCTCCGCCGATTCGGAGATATGGCTCAGCAGCGCCGACTGATAGTCCGGCATTCTCCGGCTTCCGCCCGGCACCGAGTAGAAATCGCAGTAGCCGCATTTGGACACGCAGAAGGGTATGTGGATGTAAACTCCGAGTTTGTCCATACTTTCCTTTCGTTGCAACAATTTTCCTGTCATTGCTGCATTTCAAATAATCGTTTTTGCGCACGGACGAGCAATGCTCGCCCCTACGGGTGCGGGGTTTTTGATGCGCTGTCATTTAGACAATGGCAATATACCGAGTACCTCCGCATGGCATATTCGGGCTGGCGCAAAAACGAGACGTATTGTTTCAATGCGGATCGCTCTCCGGCAGCCGCCGGGCGGACGGCCAATGGCCGCCCCTACGGCAGTATTATTTAGGAGTGCCCCATTTTTGTAGGGGCGAGCATCGCTCGTCCGTTTGCTGCGCAGTTTATACTCGTGCTGACGCAAAAACGAGACGTACAGTCTCAACGCGAATTGCCCCTCCGGCGAGGAGCCGGTCGGGCTGGCGCAATATAGATACGCAATATCTTAAATCGGTTTAAAACAGTCCGCAGACGAGCTCGGCGTAAGCGGTGGGATCCTCGACCTCGACGCCGGCGATGAGTTCGGACTGGGCATAGAGGATCTTGGACATGGCCGCGGCTCTGTCCTTATCGCCGGACTCGTAGGCGGCCTTGATGGCCTCGAAGGCGTGGTGAGAGGAGTTGAGCTCCAGAACACGGTCGGCGCGGAGCTTGCGCATCTCCTCGCTCGGGCCGTTGCGGAAGTACTTTTCCATCTCCAGCGTGAAGCCGCCGGTAGAGGTCAGGCAGCAGGACGAGGACACGAGCTTGTTCGAGAGCGTCACCTGCTTGAGCTTCTCGTCGCCGACGCTGTCGCGTATGAAGTCGAGCAGCTCCTTGTTCTCGACGGTCTTTTCCTCGGCGGCCTTCTTCTCCTCGTCGGTCTGGAAGCCCAGATCCTCGGTGAGGATGTTGACAAAGGGCTTGCCCTCGAACATCCGAAGCTGCTGCAGGACCGTCTCGTCGATGGGGTGGTCGAGATAGAGTATCTCATAGCCGCGGGAGCGTACCTCCTCGCACTGGGGCAGGCTCATCGCGTGCTTAACGGTGTCGGCCGAGGCGTAGTAGATGGCCTTCTGGCTCTCGGGCATATTGTCGGTGTACTCCTTGAGGGTCACCTGAGAGTCCTCGGAGGTGTAGAAAATGAGCAGGTCCTTGAGGAAATCGGTGTAGCGGCCGTACTCGTCGCACACGCCGCACTTGATGTGGATGCCGAAGTTCTTCCAGAAGGTCTCGTACTTGGGACGGTCGTCCTTCATCATTTTCTCCAGCTCGCCCTTGATCTTCTTTTCAAGGTTCTGGCCGATGACCTTGAGCTGGCGGTTATGCTGCAGTATCTCGCGGGAGATGTTCAGGCTCAGGTCGGGCGAATCCACAACGCCGCGGACGAACTCAAAGTAGTCGTGGATGAGCTTGTCGCAGTCCTCCATTATGAGAACGCCGTTGCAGTAGAGCTTAATGCCCTTTTTCGTCGCGCCTGAGATGCCGTTGTCGATATCCTTGCCGGGGATGAAGAGCATCGCCTTGTAGGATATGGTGCCCTCGGCGTTGACCCTGAGCGTGACGGCGGGGTCGGTCTGGTCGCGGGTGGTCTCCTTGTACCACTCAACGCACTGCTCGTCCGTGACCTCGGCCTTGCTCCGCTGCCAGATGGGTACCATGGAGTTTACCGTCTCGGGAGCGGTGACGTTCACGGTCTGCATGATGGGCTTGCCATCCTTGTCCTCCTCGCCGGTGGGCTGCTGCTCCTGACGGGTGATGTCCATGACGATGGGCCAGCGCACATAGTCGGAATACTTCTTGACGAGGGCCTTGAGCTTCCATATCTCGAGGTACGAGCCGTAGATCTCCTCTTCGGTATCCTCCTTGATGTGCATGATAACGTCGGTGCCGGCGGCATACTTGTCGCACTCGGTGACCGTGTAGCCGTCCGCGCCGGTACTCTCCCAGCGGACTCCCTTTTCCTCGCCGTACTTTCTGGTGATGACGGTGACCTTGTCGGACACCATGAAGGCGGAGTAAAAGCCCACGCCGAACTGTCCGATGATGGAGATGTCGTCCTTCCCGGCCTCGCCGGAATCCATCTCGTTCTTGAACTTGTAGGAGCCGCTCTTGGCGATGACGCCGAGGTTCTTCTCGGCCTCGTCCTGAGTCATGCCGATGCCGTTGTCGGAAACGGTGATGGTGCGCTCGTCCTTGTTGACGGTGATGCGGATGCGGTAATCCGAGCGCTCGAGGCCGACCTTGTCGTCGGTCAGGGACAGGTAGCAGAGCTTGTCGATAGCGTCCGACGCGTTTGAAATTATCTCGCGCAGGAAGATCTCCTTGTTTGTGTAGATCGAGTTGATCATCAGGTCGAGCAGACGCTTGCTCTCGGCCTTAAACTGTTTCTTTGCCATATCTTAAAAACCTCCGTTTAATATACAATAACGATAAAAGCAACATTAAATGTATTGAATCTATATTATAACACATTATAATATTTTTTCAACAGTTCAAATCAAACATCAGCCGCAGGAGGTATTCGGTTTCGCGCAAAAACGATACGCGCCATTTTCAACGCGGATCGGCCGCGCCGGGTACCGGAAAGGAAAAGCCTTGAAACGCGGTCGGAATGGTGATAAGATATAATATATTTTAATTCGGAGGCGCGAAATTGGACAGGCTTTTGAAAATTCGGGAGAAGCTCGCTCAGAAAAACCTTGACGGCGTTCTGATAACCGACGGGAAAAACCAGCTCTACGCGACAGGCTTTGCCTTTACCGACGGCGCGGTGCTCATAACGCGGGAGCGCGCCTTCCTGTTCACCGATTCCCGATACATCGAGGCCGCCGAAAAAACCGTTTCCGCGGATTTCGGGCTGAGGCTCTTCGGCGCGGGAAAACGGCTTTCCGAGCTTATAAAGGCCGAGCTTAAATCCTGCGCGGTGGAGTCGCTCGGCGCGGAGGAATTCAGCCTGCCGCACGGGCAGTATCTTAACTACGAAAAGCTGCTGGGACTGGAGCTTACGCCCTGCCAGAGTATATTTTACGAGCTTCGCGCTTCCAAGGACGAACAGGAGCTGGTGCATATGCGCGCGGCGCAGGCTATCGCCGAAAAAGCGCTCGACGACGTTCTGCGCATAATACGCCCGGGCGTAACGGAGCGTGATATCGCCGCCGAGATAACCTACAGGCTCCTCAAGCACGGCGGCGAGGGCAACTCCTTTGACCCCATCGCCGTTTCGGGCGCGAATTCCAGCATGCCCCACGGCGTGCCATCAGACAAGCCCGTTGAAAACGGCGACTTTGTCACTATGGACTTCGGCTGCGTTAAAAACGGCTACTGCTCGGACATGACGCGCACCGTCGCGGTAGGCCACGCGACCGATGAAATGAAAAATGTCTATGACGTCGTCCTGCGCGCCCAGCTCGAGGGCATAAAAACGGCGCGGGCGGGAGTCAGCGGCGCGGCTATCGACGGCGCGGCGCGGAAGGTCATCTCGGACGCGGGCTTCGGCGAATATTTCGGCCATTCCTTCGGACACTCGCTGGGGCTCGACATACACGAGTCCCCCTCGGCCTCTCCCTCGTCCAGGGCCCCGATGCCGGCCGGCGCGGTCATTTCCGCCGAACCGGGGATATACCTGCCGGGGAAATTCGGCGTCAGGATCGAGGATGTTCTCATCCTGCGTGAGGACGGCTGTGAGAACATCACCCACGCGAACAAGGAGCTTTTAATTTTGTGATAAACGGAGGAGGAAACATGGCAAAGAACACTAAAAAGGCAAAAAAAGAAGTCTCCATGACCCCGCTGATGTACATGGGCTTCATCATCGTCTGCGTCACGGCTCTGCTGCAGAGCTTCATCCCCGCCTTTCCCACGATGCTGCGCAACATACTCTACCTCGTCGGAGTTCTGGCTCTCGTGGTGTATATGATACAGGTCGCGTTTGAAAAGCGCACCGGAAAACGCGAGGCCGGCGGAGAAAACATCGAAAACGGCATCAAAAAGAGAAAATAATCTTGCAATATGCGGCTGTATAATGTAAAATATCAGAGTTAAAGAGTTAAAAGTTATAGGAGGATCACCTATTATGATTACAGCAGGCGATTTCAGGAACGGCGTTACCTTTGAGATGGACGGTCAGGTCATGCAGGTCATTGAGTTCCAGCATGTCAAGCCCGGCAAGGGCGCGGCCTTTGTCCGCACCAAGATGAAAAACGTCATCACCGGCGCCGTCACCGAAACTTCCTTCAACCCCACCGCGAAGTTCGAAAACGCCACCGTTGACCGTATGACGATGGAATACAGCTACAACGACGGCAACCTTTACTACTTCATGAACCCCGAGACCTACGAGCTGGAGCCGGTCGACGAGTCCGTCCTGGGCGACAGCTTCAAGTTCGTCAAGGAGAACATGGAGTGCACCATTTACTCCTACAAGGGCAAGGTCTTCAACGTCGAGCCTCCTTTCTTTGTCGACCTTGAGGTCACCGACACCGACCCCGGCTTCGCAGGCAACACTGCCACCAACGCCACCAAGCCCGCCACTCTCGAGACCGGCGCGGAAGTCAAAGTCCCCCTGTTCATCGAGCCCGGCGAGAAGATCCAGATCGATACCCGCACCGGCGAGTATCTCGGCAGGGCGAAGTAATAAAAACTGTCATTTACGGGGAGTATATTAAATATTCCCCGTTTTTCCTACATTCCACAAGGAGGGACAAACATGACCGCAAGTGAAAAAGTTGCATACCTGAAGGGCCTTGCCGAGGGTCTCGGCGTAAAGGCCGACGGCAAGGAGGGCAAGCTCATGCTGGCCGTCATCGACGTACTCGAGTCTCTGGCGGGCGACACCGAGGCTCTTGAGGCAAAGTGCGCCGACCTTGCCGACAGCATCGACGATATCGGCGAGGATATGGCCTATCTTGAGGATCTGTGCCTTGCAGATCTCGACGAGGACGAGGATGAGTACGAGGACGACGAATGCGTCGGCTGCTGCGGCTGCGGCGACGACGAGCAGGAGTACGAGGTCACCTGTCCCCAGTGCGGCGAGGTCATCACGCTCCTTGAGGAGGATCTTGACTTCGGCGCGATCCGCTGTCCGTCCTGCGACGCGGAGCTCGAGTTCGACTTCGACGAAGATGAGGATGACGACGAGGACGACGACTGAGCCCGAAAAGCCAATAAAATGACTGTGCTGCTGTCTTTTCCGACAGCAGCACATTTTTTGTAACAATCTGCGCCCTGAGAGCCCGAAAGCGCTTGTAACAGGGCGCGTTTGATTATATAATAATTTTATAAAAGCGCCGGTGTGCAGCCTGATGCGACGGGAGGTAAAGTGATATGACGATTAAACCTCAAAAAAGCACCTTTTTTGCGTGGTTTTTCATTCTTTCCTGGATACCGGCTGTTATGTATTTGGGATACAGATTTGAGTTTGAGAGTTGGGAACAAAATTATATTATTGTTTTTATATCAGTTATTTTAGTCCTGATGTTCACCAAATCATTTTCAACATATTACCTTGACTATGACGGGATAACGCAATCGTGTGTGTTTTTCACGAGATATTTTGAATGGAGTGATTTCAAATTTATCGGCAAACAAGGTAGAGGGCCTTATTTGCAAATACGGTGTTCAACAATGCCGCTGCCAAAAAATATAACGGCCAAGGAACTGGGAAAGAAGACCTACTGGCCGCCGAGCAAGACTATCACCATAGAGTGGCCCGAAAAAGGCGGCGAGGAGTTCTATCGGGAATTTTTGAGCTATTGCGGCGGCGAACGGGACATCAGGGAATGATTCAGTGCGGCGGCTTTTCGCCATGTGATGCTGATATGAAAGGGAGTAAATATGGACGATTGGAGACTAAACGGTCAGGATGAATATCTCCTTGGAAAGCACCTGAATCACACCGCTTTCATTTCAAACGAAACGTCCGACCATGAGCACTGCGAATTCTGCTTTTGCAGGCTCGGGGACGGACAGGAAAGCGGCGGCGTGCCTTATTGCACCGATGACAGGTATTACTGGATATGTGAGGGATGCTACAGCGATTTTAAGGACCGCTTTCTTTGGGTCACAGACGACGGGAGTGTACAATAATTATTGCGCTCGGTCTGCTGGGGAAAGCCCTCAGACAGCAGCGGTAAGTCCGCTCAAGCGCCATATCAAGTCCTAAAGTAATACAGGCGGGCTATCGTTCGATAGCCCGCCTGTATTTTACACGGTCTGTCCGTTTCTTTCAACATTGCGGATGTTCTTTTCAAACTTGCTCCGCGCGCCCATGACCTCATGGCCGCAGCCGAGGCATCTGAGCTTGAAATCCGCGCCTATACGCAGCACCTGCCAGCGCTTTTCGCCGCAGGGGTGCTGCTTTTTCATCGTCAAAATGTCTCCGACCTGAATATCCATTATTTCTTGATCGCCTCCCAATAGGCCTTTGCCGTCTGTTCGATCTTATTGTCCCCGTACTCATAGTAGCGCGCGTTTTTGAGCGCGTCGGGCAGGTACTGCTGCCTGACCCAGTGGCTGGGGAAGCTGTGCGGATACTTATAGCCCTGCTCGCGCTCAAAGCCCGTGCCGTCGGCGTGGACGTTCTGAAGCTCGCGCGGAACGGGGCCGGTTTTGCCCGCCCTCACATCCGCTATCGCCGCGTCGATAGCCATGACTCCGCTGTTTGATTTCGGCGCCGTGGCGAGGAATATCACGGCCTCGGCCAGCGGAAGCCTCGCCTCCGGCAGCCCCAGCTGCAGCGCCGAGTCCACGCAGGCCTTGACTATCGGTACAGCCTGCGGATAGGCAAGGCCGATATCCTCGCTTGCCGAGCACAGTATGCGGCGGCAGGCCCCCGTGAGGTCGCCGGCCTCCAGAAGCCGCGCAAGATAGTGCAGCGCCGCGTCCGGATCCGAGCCGCGCAGGGACTTCATCAGCGCCGAGAGCGCGTCAAAGTGCTCGTCGCCCTCACGGTCGTAGCGCATGGCGCTGCGCTGGGTTATCGCGCGGGCGTCCTCAAGGGTCAGGAATATCCTACCCTCGGAGCGACGCGACGCCGAGAACAGCAGCTCCACGGCGTTTATCGCCTTGCGCACATCTCCGCCGCAGGCGGAGGCGACGCGGCCGAGCACTCCGTCCTCAAGCTCGGGCGTGAGCCCCTCGCGCCCGGCGAGGATATTTATCGCGCGCATGACCGCGGGCTCGACCTCGGCGGCGGGAACGTGCTTGAACTCGAATACCGTCGAGCGGCTCAGTATCGCGTTGAACACGCAGAAATAGGGGTTTTCCGTCGTGGACGCGATGAGCGTTATGCGCCCGTCCTCGATGAACTCCAGCAGCGACTGCTGCTGCTTTTTGTTGAAATACTGTATCTCGTCCAGATACAGCAGAACGCCGCCCGGCGTCAGCAGAGTGTCCAGCTCCGCGATTATCGCCTTGATGTCGGAGATACCGGCGGTCGTGGCGTTTAGCTTGCGCAGGCTGCGGTTGGTTTTTTCCGCGATTATGCGCGCAACGGTCGTCTTTCCGGTGCCCGAGGGGCCGTAGAATATCATATTCGGTATCTGACCGCTCTCGACGATTCGGCGGAGCATCCCGTCTGCGCCCAGAATGTGCCGCTGCCCGACGACGTCGTCGAGGCTGTCCGGTCTTATATCATCCGCGAGAGGTTTGTACATGGCTGCCTCCGATAGTAGAATTTGCAACAGGTCAATACATATACATATGCTAAAATCACTCTGAGGTGATTTAAATGCTCCCTGAAAAACAGGTTCTTGAGATCGTGCGGCGGCTGGAGGAGGAGTATCCTCTCGCCGACTGCACGCTTGATTATAAAAAGGACTACGAGCTGCTGTTTTCCGTCCGGCTCGCCGCTCAGTGCACCGACGCGAGGGTCAACATGATAACCCCCGCGCTGTTTGAGCGCTTCCCGACGCTGCAGAGCTTCGCCGAGGCAGAGCCCGAGGACGTCGAGCCCTATGTCCGCTCCTGCGGCTTTTACAGGGCCAAGGCGCGGGACATCGTCGCCTCGGCGAGGATGCTCGTTGACAATTACGGCGGCAGAGTTCCCGACACGATGGAGGAGCTTCTGAAGCTGCCCGGCGTGGGCCGCAAGACCGCGAATCTCATCCTCGGCGACGTTTACAACGTGCCCGGCTCCACGGTCGTGGACACCCACTGCATCAGGCTCTCAAACCGGCTCGGTCTGGTGGACGATATTAAGGATCCCGTCAAGATTGAGACGGAGCTTCGCAAGCAGCTTCCGCCGGAGAGCAGCTCCGACTTCTGCCACCGCATCGTGCTCCACGGCAGAGCCGTGTGCACCGCGCGCAAGCCCGACTGCGCCTCCTGCTGCCTCAAAACGGTCTGCAAAAGCTGCGCTTTATAACGACATATCCTTTTCGATTATCGCCTGAAGGCCCTGCTGGACGGCGGTCTCGAAGCCCAGCTCCTTGAGCTTGCACACGCCCTCTACGGTGGTGCCGCCCGGGGAGCATATCTTGTTCATCAGCGCTATCGGGTGCTCGCCGCTGTCCATGGCCAGAGCGCCGCTGCCTACAACGGCGGCGGTGGCGAGCTCCTCGGCCAGCGGCCTTGCAAAGCCCGCGCGCACGCCCGCCTCGGCCAGCGCGTCGATGTACAGCAGCACGAAGGCTCCCGACGCTCCGCCCAGGGCGGAAAACGCGGGGAACATCCCCTCCTCGATATGATACACCTTGCCGACGCTTGAGAAAATGCCGTCGGCTATTTTTATGTGCTCCTCATTGGCGTACTTTCCGCCGCAGACCGCGGAAACGGAGGCCTTGACCTTCGCGTTCATATTGGGCATGACGCGCACGACGGGCGTGCCCTTGGGCAGACGCTCGGCGTACCAGTCGGTGGTCTTGCCCGCGGCGATGGTCAGAACGAGCTTTTCCTTCGTGATGAGCTTTCCTATCTCGTCAAGAAGCCCCTGCATCATCTGCGGCTTGACCGCGAGGACGATGACCTCAGCCTTTTCCACGACCTCGGCGGCCGAGCCGCAGGGGATGAGGCCATGCTTTTCCTTCAGGGCAAGGGTCTTTGCCTCGCTGCGGTTATAGCCGTAAAGATAGTCGTTCCTGAACTTCCCGCAGGCCGCCATGCCGGAGATTATCGCCCCCGCCATGTTGCCCAGTCCGATAAAGCCGTATTTCATATGAGTATCCCCTCTCACACTTTATTTTATCAGCTCAATATATTGTAGCATTGTCAGGCTCAAAGCACAAGAACAAATAAAAAGCCACGGAAAACTTTGTTAAAAATGAGATTATTAAATTTTTGTGTTGACAAAACGTGATTTGCCGTTATAATGGGGTTCGTCAATTGAACAAAAGGCATGATAGAGGCGCGGTTGCCATCAGTAGCTTTGTAAAACGCCGGGAAGCGTTAAGCGAAAGGGGTCGCCGCCGAAGGGTCCGGATCTTTCCCGAGGGTCGGATGCCTGGGGTACAGGAGAATATCCTGTAAACTGTCGCATTTGCGGAGAGCTGTCATGATCCGGCATGAGAATTTATTATGTGTTTTCCTGTTGAGTCATGAAGCGTCATGGCTCAATTTTTTGTTCAAAATTTTTGTTCAAAGAGAGGAAAAACATCATGGAATTCGTAAACACCTTCTGGGCTCTGGTCCCCCCGATAGTCGCGATCGTTCTCGCGCTTATCACCAAGGAGACCTACAGCTCGCTGTTCGTCGGCATCGTTGTCGGCGCACTCTTCGTAACGGGCTTCCAGCCCATTGAGACCGTAAACGCCATCGTTAACGAGGGCTTCGTCCCCGCCATAGCGGACAATGCCGGCAACTTCCTGTTCCTTATCCTGCTGGGTATGATGGTCGCTCTGGTCAACGCTACCGGCGCCTCGGCGGCCTTCGGCAAGTGGGCCGCGCGCCATGTAAAGACCCGCACCGGCACCATGATCGCCACCTTCGCCCTCGGCGTTCTCATTTTCATTGACGACTACTTCAACTGCCTGACCGTCGGCTCGGTCATGCGTCCCCTTTCCGACGAGCAGCGCATCTCCCGCGCAAAGCTGGCGTACATAATCGACGCCACCGCGGCTCCCATATGCATGATCGCCCCCGTTTCCTCCTGGGCCGCCGCCGTTTCCGGCGTCGCCTCGGATCTTGACGCAGGCATCTCCGGCATCCAGCTTTTCGTTCAGGCCATCCCCTTCAACTTCTACTCCCTGCTGACCTTTGTGTTCGTCATCGGCCTCGCCATCATGGGCTTTGATTACGGCCCCATGGCCAAGGCTGAGCTTGAGGCCATCAAGGGCAATCTCGGTTCCCTCGGCAACGACGAGGAGGTCGAGAATACCCGCGCAAGCATCTGGGATATGCTGATCCCCGTTATCCTGCTCATCATTTTCTGTGTGCTCGGCCTTATCTATGTCGGCGGCTTCTTCGGCGTTGACGCATGGGGCGGCACCGAATGTGCCGGCGACTTCATCGCGGCCTTCGGCAACACCGACGCCTTCATAGCTCTGCCCTGGGGCTCCCTCATCGCCATTCTCCTGTCCATAGCTTACCTGCTCTGCCGCCGCGTCATCACCTTCAAGGGCGCGATGGACTGCCTGCTCAAGGGCTTCAACGCAATGGCTCCCGCTATCCTCATCCTCTCCCTGGCTGTCTCTCTCAAGAACATGACCGGCCTGCTTGGCGCAGCCGAATATGTCGGCGCGGTTATGGACAGCGCATCCCAGGGCCTGTTCATGATGCTGCCCGCCATCATCTTCATCGTGGCGTGCATCCTGGCCTTCTCCACCGGCACGAGCTGGGGCACCTTCGGCATCCTGATCCCCATCGTTACCGCCATCTTCGAGGTCGGCGATCCCCTCCTCATGATCGGCATCTCCGCCTGCCTCGCCGGCGCTGTCTGCGGCGACCACTGCTCCCCCATCTCCGACACGACCATCATGGCCTCCGCCGGTGCGAATGTCAACCACATCGACCACGTCCGCACTCAGCTGCCTTACGCGATAACCGTAGCGGCGATAAGCTTCGTGAACTTCATCATCGCGGGCTTTGTCCAGAATATCTGGATCTGCCTGCCCATCGCGATAGCAATGACCATCGCCGTCCTCTTCATCCTCCGCGCCACCATCGGCAAGAGGGTGTCTGTACAGGCAGCCTCCGAGGAGTAAGGGAAATCAGCAAAAAATCAGACCTGCAACATTCATTGTTGCAGGTCTTTTTTTATTTTCTTCTCAGGCACACCGCCTGCATATACTGCTCGCGGTGGCGGCGGCGTACAAGCTCTTTATTGTACCGCACGACGCCGTTGTTATCCCACGGGTCGTTTATAACATAGTCGTCGCCGTCGCTGCCGACAAGGAGCATGCAGTGCTCGTTTGAGCGCCATGTGAAATCCTCGCCGGTATCGCTGAGCTTCCAGCACGGCCCCTCGACCGCCGGGCGGAGATTTATCGTCGCCCAGAGCACGACCGGCAGGCCCTCGCCGTCAATGTAGGTCTCAACAAGCTCGTCTATCTCCCGACCGGTCTCGTCGATTATCTCAAAGCGCTCTCCGATCACGCGCTCGAGCGCGTTTTTTATGACCGGAGCGTAGCAGCCCATGGCCTCGGGGTCATAGGGATCCCCCGCAAAGCAGCGGTGCGGGTCGGGACCGTACAGCACCCCGCCGCGCACTTCAAACGCTTCCTTGTCAAGGTAGTTATCAATAAACTCCGTTATGCCGATATCAACGCCGAGATACTTCAGCAGCATCACCGCCGTCACGCTTTCGCAGCCGGTAGGCGCGGCGTCAGTCTGGTCGAGATAGGGCACGCTTATGATCCTGTCCATACCTAAGTCCCGAGCCTTACTTTTTGTGGTAGAGCTTCTTGGCCTGATACCTGGGCTCGTAGGTCATGTTCACGCCAAGCTTCGAGAACAGGTTCTCGTCGACCCTTGAGAGGATGACGGAGGAATGTGCCTCGCAGCCGCGCAGCTTGCCGAGCTGGTCGATCGCCAGCTCCGCAAGGGGATTGGTAACCGCGCATATGGAGAGCGCGATGAGCAGCTCGTCGGTGTGCAGGCGCGGGTTGTGGTTTCCCAGATGCTCGACCTTGAGGTGCTGTATCGGCTCGATGACGCTCGGCGCGATGAGCAGCAGTTCCTTGTTTATGCCCGCGAGCTTTTTCAGCGCGTTCATCAGGCAGGCACTTGACGCGCCCAGCAGGGAGCTGGTCTTGCCCGTGACGATGGTGCCGTCGGGCAGCTCGATGGAAACGGCGGGCGCGCCGGTCTCCTCCGCCCTCGCAAGGGCGGCCGCCGCAACGGGACGGTCGGCGACGGAGATGCCGATGGAGTTCATGATAAGCTCTATCTTGCGCACCTCCTCAACGCTGCCGAGACCCTGACGCAGCGAGCAGGCCGCGGCATAGTAGCGGCGGATGATCTCCAGCTTGGAGGCCTCCCGGCAGGCCTCATCGTCGATGATGCAGTTTCCGGCCATATTGACGCCCATGTCCGTGGGACTTTTATAGGCGCTCTCGCCGTAAATACGGGTGAGGATGGCGTTGAGAACGGGGAATATCTCCACGTCGCGGTTGTAGTTGACCGTGGTGACGCCGTATGCCTCGAGGTGGAAGGGATCTATCATGTTCACGTCGTCCAGATCCGCGGTCGCGGCCTCGTAGGCGAGGTTTATCGGGTGCTTGAGCGGAATGTTCCAGATCGGGAAGGTCTCGAACTTCGCGTAGCCGGCGCTTATGCCGCGCCGGTGCTCGTGGTAAAGCTGGCTCAGGCAGGTCGCCATTTTGCCGCTGCCGGGGCCGGGTGCAGTCACGACGACGAGGCTGCGCTGTGTCTCGATATAGTCGTTCCTGCCGAAGCCGTCCTCGGATACGATAAGCTCCACGTTGGAGGGGTAATCGGGGATGATGTAGTGGCGGTAGACCTTCACTCCGAGGGTCTCGAGCCGCTTCTGGAAGAGCTCCGCCGCCGGCTGGCTGCGGTAGTGGGTTATGACAACGCTGCCGACGTACAGGCCGATGCCGCGGAACGCGTCGATAAGGCGCAGGGTGTCCTCATCGTATGTAATGCCCAGATCGCCGCGGCGCTTGTTGCGCTCGATATCGTCGGCGGAGATGGCAATGACGATCTCGGCGTCGTCCTTCATCTCAAGGAGCATCTTTACCTTGCTGTCGGGCTCAAATCCGGGCAGCACGCGGGACGCGTGATAATCGTCGAAGAGCTTGCCGCCGAACTCCAGATACAGCTTGCCGCCGAATTGGGATATCCTGTCGCGGATATTGCGCGACTGTTCGCGCACATATTTGGCATTGTCAAATCCTATCGCTTTCATGTTTCTCTTTCTCCCGTAAAAACCAAAATAACAAGTAAAAATTATATACCGTATCGCCGACTTTTGTCAAACATTTTACCGGCATCAGAAGACGAGCGTTGCTTGCCCTTCCGGCCTGCGGTTTTTTGCGGCAGGGTCATTTAGGGAATGGCGAGGTTCCGAGTATTTCTGCAGGACTTATAGCACACGACTTAAACATAGCATTGCAGGGACGGCACATTGTGCCGTCCCTGCAATGTTATTTAGAACGCGAGTGCAAGAGCGATTATTGCCATTGTTCCCGGTCGGGATATCGCATAATAGAATAGTACGATTAAAAATCGAGCTAAAAAACTATCTTGAACTGCCTGCCGGTTTTGGCGTCGACGAGTACGTGCAGGGACTCGCCGTCGGGGTCTGTGCACTCAAAATCGTAGCACAGGCGCTGCCCGCCGCCGTCGGTCTCGGCATAGCACATGGAGCTCGACTCCACCTTCAGCGACCCGGTCAGCGCATTTTTCGCCGCGTCCTCTCCGACGACGTTCTCCGACGAGGGGTGCGCGACGTGGTTTTGGATGTGCTTGGATGCGTCGTAAGCGTACACCTGCCCGTCGTCGGCCGCCATGGAGATCATGATGCCGTCGCCCTCGCAGCGTATGCCGTTGTCGGTACACTGAAATTCCATCGTCAGCACGCTGCTGTGCCGCGCGGAGGAGGCAAGAACCATATCCCTTAAGCCGCGCGCCTCGAGGAAATCCATTGCACGCTGTTCAAGCTCGTCTGAACTCATGTCGCCGGCGACACTGCGCTCGGAGCTCAGGGACAGCACGTTGCCCCAGCCGTCAACTGTGATGTGGCCGCCGCCGTCAAAGGAGAAGCACCGCGTGCCGCTCTCGGCGGCGTATTCTGCGGTGAGCTGCTCGGGGTCAAGCCCGAAAAACTCCGCCGCGGCCTGCCGCGCCTCGTCCTCCGATACGGGATTGTCGCAGGGCACGGGGTCTGCCTTGGTGTAGCGGCCGTCGTAGTCGAGCGACGGGGAATCGCCCATGTCCGACTCCATGCCAAGCATGGCGGCGCTCACATAGCTGCCATCCTCGGGGAACAGGCGCTCGGGCGCGTCCATGAGCACGTCGCCGCTGTCAACGTCGTCATGAAGCTCGGTCAGCTCGCGGCTGAGCTTCTCCGCCGTTTTGTACAGCTTTGCGAGGTTTTCCCTTGCCTCGTCGTCGAAGCCGCTTTCGGCGGAGGTCTTGAGCAGCGACTGCGCGTAGTCGCCCGCAATGCCGACAAAGGCCGAGGTCTGCTCAAGCTCCTGCGTGGAAAACGGCAGCGCGGACATGGTCATCTCCGCGGCGAGGCAGTTGCCATAGATATCCGCGCATACCGAGGCCGACATCTCCGGCCCCGTGGCGTAGGACCCGCGGCGCAGTGCCTCGCTCAGCTTCGACGCGGCATTTACGACCTCGTCAAAGGCATGGGAGTAGCCGTACTCGGCGGTGCGGCGGTAGCCGAGCTCGCTGCGGCTGTGCACCGCGGCGTATGCGCCCAGCGCGACCACCGCCGCCGTGAGATAGGTTATTATAAGCACGAAAGTTTTTTTACGAATAAACATAGAAACACCTCTGCCATAGTGTTTCCAAAAAATTTTTTCCTATTCTGTATTGCCATACGGACAATTCGCATTCGGACAGATCGCATCGTTATTGCGACAGCCCGATTATATCCTGCGAAGGTATAAGGAACATAATCAGCACACAATTTTAAACATAATATTGCAGGGACGGCCGACGGCCGTCCCTGCAACGATATTCAAAACGCGGATGCAATATAGAATTTTCCGACCCCGCCTGTGAAAATCCGCAACGATTTAAAAAAGGGCGCGAGTGCAAAATAGAATTATTCCATTATCACCGGTCGGGATACGGCAAAAAAGATACGCAATATCTCAATGCGAATTGGCCGTGCGCCGAGCACACGGACGAGCGATGCTCGCCCCTACAATGATGCGGCGTTCTAAAATAACATTGCCGTAGGGGCGGCCATTGGCCGTCCGCCTGTGAAAATTCGCAGCGATTTGAAAAAGAGCGCGAGTTCATAAAAGAATATTGCCATTGCCGCCGGTCGGGCTGGCGCAAAAACGACGATTTCCATTCTTAATCCGAATTGCCCCTCCGGCAGGAGCCGGTCGGGATAGCGCAAAAACGACACGCACAACGTCATTCAGCACGCGAGTGCAAAAACGACAACTGCCAATATCACCGGTCGAGCTGACGCAATAAAGAATAGTACGATTTAATCACGAATTAAAAGCTCTGCGATCTGGATGGCGTTGAGGGCGGCGCCCTTGCGCACCTGGTCGCCGCAGCACCAGAGGTTCAGGCCCCTCTCGTCGGTGAGGTCGTCGCGTATGCGGCCGACGAACACGAGATCCTGGTTCGAGGTATCCAGCGGCATTGGGTAGCTCTGATTTGCAAGATCGTCCACCAGCTTGCAGCCTGCAGCCTTTGCGATGATCTCCTGTGCCTGAGCGACGGAGATCTTCTCTTTTGTCTTGAGGCAGATGGAAACGCTGTGGCTGCGCACGACAGGCACTCTGACGCAGGTGCAGCTGACCTTGAGCTCGGGCAGGTGCATGATCTTTCTGCCCTCGTTCTGCAGCTTCATCTCCTCGGAGGTGTAGCCCATGAACTGCTCGCCGCCTATCTGCGGGATGACGTTATAGGCTATCTGGTGCTGGAACACGCGGGGCTCGTAGCGCTCGCCCTTTGACAGGGCCTCGACCTCGGCGAACAGCTCCTTGGGGCCGTTTGCGCCCGCTCCGGACACCGCCTGATAGGAGGAGACAACCATGCTCTCGATGGGTGAGATGCTGTTGAGCGCGTTTATCGCGGTGCAGGAGATGATGGTGGTGCAGTTGGGGTTTGAGATGACGCCCTTGTGCTTTTTGACGTCCTCGGGATTTATCTCGGGCACCACGAGCGGCACGTCGGGATCGAGACGGAAGGCGCTGGAGTTATCCACGAACACCGCGCCTGCGGCCTTTATATCCTCGACAAAGCGCTCGGCGATGTCGTTCTCCGCCGCGCCGAGGACGATGTCCAGACCCTTGAAGTTCTCCGCGCAGGCCTCGACGACGGTATGGCCCTCGATGACCTTGCCGGCTGAGTTTTTGCTCGCCAGCAGGCGCAGCTCCGCGACGGGGAAGCTTCTCTCGGCGAGTATCTTCATCATTTCCTGGCCGACGGCGCCGGTCGCACCGAGAATACCTACATTATATTTCTTCATAGTTTTTACCTCACTTTACAAAGCTGTTATATAATACGCGCACGGTGCGCTCAAAATCATCGTTATTTACGCCGACGATGATGTTCAGCTCGTCGGGACCCTGGGATATCATGCGGATGTTTATCCCGTTCTGGCCGAGGGCGGCGAAGATGCGGCCCGAGGTGCCGGGCTGGAAGGCCATGCGCCGTCCGACGGCGGCCACGACGGAGATATCGCCCGTTATCTGGATGTTGTCCGGCTGAAGCTCCTTCTGGATGTCGCCGACGATGGAATAGACCCGGTTTTTCGCCTTGTCCGCCGCGACGACCAGCGATACGCTGTCGATGCCCGAGGGGGTGTACTCAACGCAGACGCCGTGCCTTTCAAAGGCCTCGAGTATGAGCCTGAGCGAGCCCATCTGCGAGCTCATGCCGTTTTTGGAAACGGTGATGATGGAAAAATTCTTCCTGCCCGCGATGCCGGTTATGAAGCGGTCGCCGCGCAGCTCCTCCTTGAAGCTTTCCATTATGAGCGTGCCCGGGTGCCCGGGGTCGTTGGTGTTGCGGATGTTGAGGGGTATGTTCTTCTCGCGCACGGGAAACACCGCGCCCTCGTGCAGCACCTGCGCGCCCATGTAGCTGAGCTCGCGCAGCTCGTTGTAGGTTATGCGCTCGATGGTGTCGGGGTCGTCGACGATGCGCGGGTCGGCCATGAGGATGCCGGAAACGTCAGTCCAGTTCTCGTACACGTCCGCGTCCAGCGCCGCCGCCGCAAGAGCTCCGGTCACGTCGCTGCCGCCGCGGGTTAGCACCTTGATGCTGCCGTCCGGCATTGCGCCGTAAAAGCCCGGGATCACCACCCGCCGGCTTCCGACAAGCTGCCGCAGGTTTTCATATGACTGCTCCTTGTCGATCGAGCCGTCAAAGGAGAATTTCAGCCACAGCTCCGCGTCGAGGAAGTCGTAGCCCAGATAATCCGCCATGAGCCTTGCGGAAAAGTATTCGCCGCGGGACACGAGCCTGTCCTTGCTCATGCCGTCCTCGATCTCGGCTCTGAGAGCGCTCAGCTCGCTTTCGATATCCACACCGAGCCCCAGCTCCGCGCAGATATCGCGGTAGCGGCCGGCGATCATATCGAACACCGGATCGCAGCTCACGCCGTATTTTTTGTGCGCGTGGCAGAGGTACAGCAGATCGGTCAGCTTGTGGTCGTCCTTATATCTCTTGCCCGCCGCGGAGACGACGATGACCCGCCGCGCGGGGTCGGCCTCCACGATGGCCCTTACCTTTTTAAATTGTGCGGCGTCCGCCATTGACGAGCCGCCGAATTTTGCAACCTTAAGCATTTTTTATCACACAAGACCCGCAATGAACACCGCGGGGTCGGCCTCCTTTGCTTTGCTTGCCCATGCGTGCATCGTTTCGACGGACACGGGCTCGGTTATAACGCCCTCGCAGCACTTCTCGACCGCGACCGAGTCGAGCCATTCGTCGCAGGCGGCGCAGCGTACATAGTAGGGGTGCGCCTCGAGGGAGTTGTCGGTCTGCGCATGCTCGAAACTTTCGGTGTAAAAGCTCTTTACGCCGCCCATGATGTCCAGCACGTCGGCCACTGCGTTGTACGCTGTGGGATAGCGTCCCGCGCCCTGACCGTAAAAGCTCTCCTTGCCGGTCAGCTCCGTATCGAAGGAGATGACGTTGCGGTTCGTGCTGACCGCCGCCTCAAGCTCGCCGCTCTTTACGAAGCAGGGCTCGACATAGGCCGCGAGCCCACCCTCAAGAGCCTTGCCGAAGGCCAGCATCTTGCACACGCAGCCCAGGCGCTCAGCCGCCGCGATATCCGCAGAGCTTATGCTGCGGATGCCGAAAGCGGGTACGTCCGCCTCCGTGATGCACACGCCGAAGGCGACGTTTGCGCTGATGACGCACTTGCGCTGGATATCCAGCCCGTCTATGTCCGCGGAGGGGTCTGCCTCGGCGTAGCCCAGCTCCTGAGCCTGAGCCAGCACCTCGGAAAAGTCCCTGCCGTCAAAGTGCATGGCGTCGAGAATGAAGTTCGTCGTGCCGTTCATTATGCCGGAAAAGCTCTTGACCCTGTCAAGCCGCAGTACGCGCTCGAGATTTTTCAGCCAGGGTATGCCGCCGCCGACGGCGGGGGTGCAACGGAAGGCAACTCCGCATTCCCTTGCGAGCGAGGTCAGCGCCTTATAATAATGCGCGACAAGGTGCTTGTTTGCCGTGACGACGCTCTTGCCGGCCCTCATCGCCGCGCATACATACTCGTACGCGGGGCTCAGTCCGCCCATGACCTCGACAACCGCGTCTATCTCCTTATCATTTATAATAGCCGAGATATCCTTCACCGCGCGGCTGCCCAGTTCGGGCTTATCCCTGCGCACCAGAACATACTTCAGTTCAATATCCTCTCTCGCATCGCATATCTCCAGAACGCCGCCGCCCACAACGCCGCAGCCAAGAAGCGCAATCTTCATTTCATTACCGCCTTTGCTTGTATTGTCTTTGCTGTAAAAACATTTGTTTTTGACATGAGAACAATATAGCATCAGCGGCGCACAAATGCAAGGCTTTTTTGAAAATCAACTGTAGAAAAGCGTCAATAATCGGCCTGCAAAATAGGTGAAAATGACGAAATCCGATATTCCGCGCCGCAGTTCTCCGCAATCGTGCACCAAACGCAAGATATAGTATGAAATTGCATTTTCGGACAAGATATTGCAAAACAGTTCAGAAATAAGGCTGTTTTTCAACTAAAGCGAATTAGCTTGCGAAATTTTTTGCAAAACCAATAAAGTGAAATTTCATTTTTGTGCTTGAAATCCGGCCCTGACGGGTGTATAATGCGTGCGTGGTGAATTATTTTAGTTGACATTATTCAAAACCATAAATTCAAACAGGAGGAAACACTAATGAAAAAGTTTTTAGCTCTACTTTTGGCCGCGATGATGGTCTTCTCGCTGTGCGCCTGCGGCAACGGCGGTGATGGCGATAAGGACGTCGCGGACGACGGAGCAGCAACGCTCGACTTCGCAACCGGCGGCGAGCAGGGTACATATTATGCGTTCGGCACCGTACTTGCACAGCAGGTATCCGAGAAGACCGCAACTCAGGTCACCGCAGTCACCAGCAACGGCTCTCAGGCAAACGTTGAGGATATCAACGGCGGCGCCGTGCAGCTGGCTTTCGTTCAGTCCGACGTTATGAGCTACGCCTACCAGGGCGAGAAGCTCTTCACAGACAAGGTCGATTCCTTCTCCGTCGTTGCGGCTCTGTACCTCGAGCAGGTCCAGATCGTAACTCTCGATCCCAGCATCAAGACCGTTGCGGATCTCGAGGGCAAGACCGTTTCCATCGGCGCAAAGGGCTCCGGCGTTTACTTCAACGCACTTGACATTCTCGGCGCATACGGCCTGACCGAGGCCGACATCAAGGCCGAGTACCTCAACTTCGGCGACTCCACCGACAGCCTGAAGGACGGCAAGATCGACGCGGCATTCGTCGTTGCCGGCGCTCCCACTCCCGCTGTTCAGGACCTTGCCACCGGCAAGCAGGTCTACCTCGTATCTCTTGACGCAGAGCATGTTGCAAGCCTCATCGAGACCTCTCCCTACTACAAGGAGTACACCATCGCTAAGGACGTTTACAACACTCCCGAGGACGTTACCACCGTTGCAGTCGCAGCAGTCGTGATCGCCCGTGACGATGTTTCCGAGGCAGCTGTTTACAACTTCGTGTCCTCCATCTTCGAGGATATCGACTCCATCGGCCACGCGAAGAAGGCCGAGCTGGACCTTGACTTCGCCGCTTCCATCACCGACGTTCCCTATCACCCCGGCGCAGCCAAGTACTTCGCTGAGAAGGACATCGAGGTCGCAACCAAGTAATTTTAACGCGAGCTTAACGCGGTTTTACCGCCATACCGGAAACTACGGCGCCTATGCGTCGTAGTTTCCGTTGTCTTATACTGGCGTATGGCCAATTCGCATTAAAAACGGCGCGTATATTTATTGCGTCAGCCCGGTTATGTACTACGGAGGTAGGCGGAATATTGCCATTGTCTAAATGACAGAGCGGTTTTAAACCTTCTGCTCGTAGGGGCGGCCATTGGCCGTCCGCCCGCCGACAGGCGGGAATGAAACGACGAGTGCCGATCTTACCGGTCGGGCACCGGCAGTAACGATAACTCGGAATTCTAAACCGAATCGCCCCTCCGGCGAGTAGCGGACGAGCGATGCTCGCCCCTACGGCAGCGGGATTTAAGGCAGAAATGTCATTAAGAAAATTGAAACATAAAGATGATCTCCATTATCACCGGTCGGGATACGGCAAAAAAGATAATATGAAGCCTTAAACCGAATCGCTTCCCGGCAGCCGCCGGGGTGTTTACCGGAACGGCATGAGATGTGCCGCTGCGGTAAATACCAGATAAAAATGAAAGGATTGTTTGGCATGTCCCTGTTTAAGAAAAAGGATGAAGCCGTCAAGGCCGCTCCCGAGGCCGAGGCCAAGGTGAGCTCCGATACCGTTGAGACGGTTTCAGCCGCGGACGTCGAAGAGGTCATGAAAAAATATGACCGCGAGTCCAACACCCGTGTCTGGGTAGGTGTGCCGCAGAAGGTGATTCGCTATATAATGGCGCTGTTTTCCCTGTACTGCATCTATTCCACACTTGCGAGCAACGCTTCACTCGAGGTCCGTCTGATGATCTTCCTCGGCTGCGTTGTGGTCATGGGCTTTTTGTACTATCCGGCAAGCAAAAAACATATCGTCCCCAATAAAATGCCGTGGTACGACTGGGTCATCATGATCGTCGGAGCGTCGTGCTTCTTCTATTACGGATTCAACTATGACTCCATAATCGAAGTCCTCACCAGCGCCTCCAGGATGACGCCCCAGTTCATCGTTGTGGGCATCGTGGGCATTCTGTGCCTCATGGAGCTGTGCCGTCGCTGCGTCGGCATCCCCATCCTCTGCGTCGTGGGCGCGCTGCTGGTCTATACCTTCTGGAGCATGCTCTCCAAGGGTATGCAGCTGAACATGGTGCTCGGCAGAGTCGTCTACACCCTGTTCTACGGCACCGGCGGCGTTATCGGCACCCCGATCAACGTCTGCGCAAAGTTCATTGTCGTGTTTATCGTGTTCGGCGCGTTCCTCGAGCGCACCGGAATCTCAAAATTCTTCATCGACCTGGCCAACAAGCTCGCCGGCGCGTCCTCGGGCGGCCCTGCTAAGGTCGCGGTCATCTCCTCGGCGCTGTGCGGCATGGTCTCCGGCTCCTCTGTCGGCAACACCGTCACCACGGGCTCCGTGACCATCCCTATGATGAAGAAGACCGGCTATAAGCCCGAGTTCGCAGGCGCTGTCGAGGCGGCTGCCTCCACCGGCGGCCAGATCATGCCCCCCATCATGGGCGCGGCGGCCTTCCTCATGGCCGAGTACCTCGGCGTCAGCTACGGCACCGTCGCGCTGAAGGCTGTTCTCCCCGCGTTCCTGTACTTTGCCGGCATTTTTATCGCCGTCCACCTTGAAGCCAAGAAGCTCGGACTCAAGGGCATCGACCGCAAGGACATGGCGCCCGGCAGGGAGCTCGCTTCCAAAATATATCTTCTCCTGCCCATCGTGCTGCTGATAGTTCTGGTCAGCCTCAACGTTTATACCATGCAGAAGGCGGCGGCGCTGTCCATCGTGGCGGCAATCGTCGTCGGCATCATCAATAAGGACAGCCGCCTCACCCCCGCCCGCTTTGTCGAGGCGCTTGAGGCCGGCGGCAAGGGCACCATCACCGTCGCGACGGCCTGCGCCATGGCGGGCATTATCGCCGGCTGCATCACCGTTACCGGACTTGCCTCCAAGCTCATCACCGCGATCGTCGCCCTGTCCGGCAACACCCTCATCATCGGCCTGTTCCTGACCATGATCTGCTGCATCATCCTCGGCATGGGCGTCCCCACCACCGCGAACTACTGCATCATGGCGGCGACCTGCGCCCCCATCCTCATGAAGCTCGGCATCCCCGACGTCGCCGCGCACTTCTTCGTGTTCTACTTCGGCATCGTCGCGGATATAACTCCTCCCGTCGCCCTCGCGGCGTACGCGGGAAGTGCGATTGCAAAATCAAACCCCATGCGAACGGGCATCAACGCGACGAAGCTCGCGATAGCGGCCTTTATAGTGCCCTATGTCTTCGCCTACAGCCCCGCGCTGCTGTTCGTTGACGCCGGCGGCGTATTCGACGTGATACTTATCTGCGTATCCGCGCTGCTGGGCATCTACGGCGTCGCGGCCGGTCTGAACGGCTTCGTCGGCAAAACGATCAACCCGCTGTTCAGAGTCCTGCTCATCATCGGTGGTCTGACCCTCATCATCCCCGGCTGGCAGACCGACCTGATCGGTCTCGTGATAGTAGGCGGCATCTCCGCTTACCAGATACTCACGGCAAAGCGCGAAAACAACGCCGCAGCCGCGTAAAATCCATCTATAAGTAAAAGAATCACCGGTCCAAGACAGGTGATTCTTTTCATTTATAGTTTTTTGCTCCTGCGGGATGCCGGTAGCTCGAGTGCAGTGAAGCTCTCTCCATTGTCCCCGGTCGGACGGCGGCAAAAGTGATTATTTGAAGCGCTGCGCGACAGGAAAAATCAGCGGGAGAAGCTTATGACTGACTCGGAGTGGATGACTTCCAGCTCCTGGCCGCTGTACTGGCCCTTATACTTCCAATCGACGGACACGGGTACGTCCGCGCTCTGTCCGGCGGGGAGGGCTATCTCCGTGCTGTAGGTGAACAGGAGCGTCTCAACGACGGAGTTGGGCGAGTCGACCTCGACGGCGCGGGTAGTGCCGGAGGCGGAGGAGCCGTTCACCGTTATAGTGTATGCGCGCGCTCCTATGCCCACGGAATATGAGCGGGCATAGACCTTGAAGGTCAGCAGCACCGTGCCGCCGTCCTTTTCCGAGGCAGTCCACTGGGTTCGGGTGTTGATGCCGCAGCCGGTGGCCGAGTCGAACGCGCCGGAGGCGATCACCTTTCCCGCAGGCTCGGAGCTCGGCTCCGGTGTGGGTGTGGGCGTGGGTTCAGGAGTCTCGGCGGGTACCGGCGTTTCCGTCGGGCGCGCCGTGGGCAGGGCGGGGTCAAGGCTCTCCACGGGCGGCTCGGTCGCCTCGGGCCTGTCCTCCCCGCCGTCGAAAAAGCCCATCGCCCACGCGGCGACTCCGGCTATGATGAGCAGCACCAGTACGAATGCCGCAAAAACATATGCTGTCTGCTTGTTCATTTATCTGTCCTCCTATACCTGAGTTATGCTGACCTCGCCGCTGTGAACGGTCCTCACGCTGCCGTCGGGCAGTCTGAGAACGAGGCCGAAATCATCGCTTATATCCTCCGCAAAGGCCGTGAACACCCCGCCTGCTACGGGTGAGACCTCGACAGCACGGCCCAGCACGAAGCAGCGGCGTCTGTAGTCATCCAGAAACGCGGCGGGCCCGGTTTTCCATGTTTCATACATTGCGCAAAGCTCCGATATTATCGCGGAGATCAGCTTGCCGCGCTCATACACGATGCCCGTCTGCGAATACAGCGAGCCGGCCGTGCCGCGCAGCTCCTCGGGAAAATCCTGCGGCCTTGTGATGACGTTCAGGCCGATGCCCAGCACGACATATTCCGCGCCGTCTGCCTTCACCGAGCTTTCGCAGAGGATGCCGCAGATCTTTTTCCCCTTCAGGAACAGGTCGTTTATCCACTTTATCCCCGGCGCGACGCCGCACACACGCTCTACCGCCCGGCAGACCGCTACGGCGGCTCCGGCAGTGAGGCTGCCGATACACTCGGCTCCGGCGTCCGGCCTCAGGAGCATGGACATATATATGCCCAGCCCGGGAGCGGAGGCAAAGCTCCTGCCCATCCTGCCGCGTCCCGCGGTCTGGGCGTTGGCGATAACGACCGTGCCCTCCGGCGCGCCCTCCGCCGCCCGCTTTTTGAGATATGTGTTGGTCGAATCGAGAGACTCAAAGGCCTCAAGCTTTATTTCCATTGATATTCACCTCTGTACTTGTGCGCCTGAGCTTGAAATAATGTACCGCCATAAGGATGATGAACACGCTGCTGCAGTAGCCGAAAATCGGGTAGACGACGCCGATGAGGTCGCCGAAGCCGAAGAGACTGCCGCCGAACATACACAGGGCGCACACGGCTGTGAACCCAACGCGGTTTTTCCCTGCCGCGGGCAGCTTCGCGCTTACCATGCCGACAAACGCCACCAGCGAGGAAAGCCCCGTCCCGAACATCGCCAGCAGGAGCAGAAGCCCGTAGACCCAGCCGAAAACCCTGCCCTTTGCCTGGGCAAAAGCCAGCATGGGCAGCTCCGCCGCCGTCACGGACGGACTCGCACTGACAGAGACGAGCACGCTGCCTGCAATGAGAAGCAGCAGCGCGGCGCCCAGGGCGATGCCGCCGACCGCGGCTTTTTTGCTTTTTACAAACTCGCCCAGCGGCGCGATCATGGCGATGCTGCCGAAAAGGTTATAGCAGGCGAACGAGACCGCCGCCACGGGCCACGAGCTCAGAAGCGCGCTGCCGCCGCTCTGCGGCTCGGGGATGCTTACGCCGCTCTGCGCAAGGCTCCATATACCGAAGGCGAGAGTGACCGCCGCGAGCACCGGTACCGTTGCCGAAAAGGCCGAGACCATGCCCGAAAAGCCCGCGAGCGAAACAAGCGCCACCACGGCGACGAAAAGCCCCGAGCCTATCCACTGTGGAAGGCCGATAAGCTGCCCGAGCAGCGCGCCCACGCCCGCGCTCATGATCGTACCGACGCCGAACAGAAACAGCAGCTCCAAAAGCGTCACCGCGCCCCGCAGCAGAGGCAGCTCCCAGCATACCACAAGCTTATCTATTTCCTTCAACCGCGCCATGCGGCCGAGCAGTATCATCATAACACCCACTGCGAGCAGCAGCGTAATCGCGAGCAGCAGGCCTAACAGTCCGTTTTTCCCGAAGGAGCCGAAAAACTGCCAGAGCTCCTGCCCCGAGACGTAGCCCGCCCCGAGAAAGCAGCCGGCAAAGGTCAGTCCCAGCCTGAGCGCACCTATCTTTTTCATAGTACCTCCAAAACCGGCCCTTTATCCGGTCCTTATAATAATATAAGCTTTTGCCGCCGCCAAGTAAAGACTAAAATTGCTGCACCGGCAGCAATGCGCCGGGTCCGCCCGCCGCATATTTAAACGTCCGCGGCTCAACAGACAAAAAACGCCAATTTGCAAAATTTTCATCACCCTGTTGATTATTAATTCGAAATATTGTACAATTAGTTAACACATAATAGAAAGAAGGGTTTTTTGTGAGCTCACCGAAAAAGACGGACAGACGGGTGAAATACACAAAGCAGGCCATCAGGGATAGCTTTCTGAAGCTGCTCAGTGAAAAACCCATCGAGAAAATAAGCGTGACGGAGATATGTCGGGAGGCGGAGATAAACCGCGGAACATTTTATTCCCACTACACCGATCCCTATGATCTCAGGGAGAGCCTCGTGGAAGAGCTGATCGAGGCGGTGAGGGCCCGCATGCTGGAGCTCGGAGTGACGACCCGCCTCACGGCCGCGCAGATGTTTAAGCTGCTGAAGGAAAATCAGGAGCTTTGCAGGATCTTTGCCGGGCCTTACGGGGATAAGGAGTCGATGCTGAAGATAATAAGAAGCAACGCGACCGCGTATATGGAGCAGGAATCGGAGGTCCTCTGCGGTCTGAGCGAGTATACGCAGAGCTGCGTAAGGGAAATGCTCATAGCCTCCATAGCCTCGGTTGTCAAGTGCTGGTTCGATTCCGGAATGCAGGAGCCTGCCGAGGAGATATCACGCCTGCTGGATACTTTCTGCGCGTACGGTCTCGCAGGCTTCGCCCCCCGGCAGTATTGCCATACGGACGATTCGGAGTAAGGGTGGCGGATCGCTCGTATGGCACTACCGGACGAGCCATGCTCGCCCCTACGACCTATGATTCTTTTGCGGCACTGTCATTTAAAAAATGGTCATGTATCGACTACTGCCAAAGTATATAATCGGGCTGACGCAAAAACGACAACTTCCGTTCTTAATTCGGATCGGCTGTCTGCTAAGGCCAGATTTACATAATGTGTTGAAAACTGTGTTGAAATTGTTCAAAAGCCATTGATAAAGCAAGGATTTGTTTACAGTTTGGTAAAATGATTTTGACGAAAGGCGGCGAATTATGAAAAAAATTGCAGCTTCACTGCTCGCCCTTGCCATGGCCGTATCGCTGTGCGCGTGCCGGGATATGTTGCATGACGAGGATGAAAGTCCGGTACCCAAGTTCGATTTGACGGTAAACTATAGCTTTGAGGACGAGACCCTGCCCGGGGATCCTCTCAGCGGCGTTATTTATTACAGCCAGAGTCTCGGCACGGCAAGCGTGCATTCCGACGTCAACGAACAGGCGGCCGCGGCGATAAACGATTCGCTCAGCGCCCTGTACGACCAGCTTCGCGATGAGGCCAATTATACCGGAAAAGTCGCCGCCGACCAGCCGGACGATAACGTCGTTATGCTCAGCTACAGCTGCACGCCCAGCGCCGTCCGCTGTGATACCAGGGTACTGAGCCTCGTGTTTGACGTGGTTCAGAACATGGGCGGAGTTCACGGCAACTTCACGCGCTGCAGCCGAAGCTACAACTCCGACTCCGGCAAGGAGCTGAGCCTTGACGATATTTCCGAAAATCCGGCTCAGCTCAGAACGTTCATTGAAAACTACGTCATCGGCCTTGCCGCCGGCGACGACTACCGGGAAAACGGCGAGAGCTTCCTGTTTCCCGATTTTGAGGAGACGATACGTAGCATCGTGGCCGAGGGTCAGAAATGGTATTTTGACGACAAGGGTCTTGTGATCTATGCCAATCCCTATGACATCGCGCCCTACAGCTACGGCGTGCTGTGCTTCACGGTGCCGTATTCCGCGCTGGAGGAGTTCATCGACCCGGACTTCATGCCCGTGGAGCATGAGGGCGAGAACGGAATGATACTGGCCGAGGCCGGAGACGGTTTCGACCGCGGCAGCGTCAGCATGGTCGGTACGGTGACAGTCGACGAAGGCGCGCAGAGCATCATCCTCTCGGCCGAGGAAACGGTGTACGACGTCAGGCTGTACAGCAGTGACCGCACGCTCTGGCAGCGCAATTATCTGACTGACAGCGAGGCCGCCGAGCTCATATGCTATATCCCAGACGTGGTGCCGAGCATTATCCTTGAGTACCGGCTTGCCGACGGCACCGTCATTACCCGAGGCGTGTTCCAGAGCGGCGAGGATGGCACGATCCTGCTCGTCGAAATGGGCGAGGAGGAGCTGGCCTGGTTTTACGGCGGGAGCTGACGCATGATATGACAAAAACCGCTCAAGGTGGTAGGCTGATATGAAAACTCCTGTCATGATGATAATTAACCCCGCCGCTGGCAGGGGTGGCTACAAAAAGAACCTGCCGGAGGCGCTCAAAATGCTGTCCGACGCGGGCTGCGCGGTCAGCGTGTTCTTCACCGAGCGCCGAGGCCACGCGACCGAGCTTGCCGCCGAATACGGCGCGGGCTTTGAAAAGCTGCTCGTCCTCGGCGGCGACGGCACGCTTGCCGAGGCCATAGCGGGGCTGATGAGCATGGAGACACGGCCCCAGGTGGGCTACATCCCCATCGGCACCGCGAACGACATCGCCCGCACAGTCGGCCTGACGAAAAACGACATTTTGAAGGGTGTGCGCAGGTTCCTCAAGGGCGAGCCGAGAGCCTTCGACACGGGGCGGCGCGACGGCGGATATTTTAACTACGTCGCCGCCTTCGGCGCATTTACCGAGGTCAGCTACGGCACGCCGCAGGAGTTTAAAAAGCAGCTCGGCGAGGCGGCCTACCTCATAGGCGCGGCCAAAAGCCTTTCAAAGCTCAAAAGCCGCCATGTGCGCGTCGAATACGACGGCGGCGAGCTGGAGGGGGAGTTTCTTTACGGCAGCGTGTCCAACGCCTATTCCGTGGGCGGGGTCGTCGACCTGCCGCGTGACGAGATCGACCTCGGCGACGGCCTGCATGAGCTTATTCTTGTCAAAAAACTGCCCTCCGCGGCGGCGCTCGCGTCCCTGGCCGCAAAGGTGCTCAGCCACGACTTTTCCAGCGAGTACATAGTCATTCTCCACACGAAAAGAGCCCGGTTCATCTTCGACGAGCCGGAAACGTGGTCCTTCGACGGTGAGGACGGCGGCGCGCACAGCGACATCAGCTTTGAAAACTGCCCCCGCGCCATTCAAATGATCTGTTAATTTCCCTCCGCGGTTTTATGCTTCGAGCAATCTCTTTTACGTCAGCACGATAATGTCCTGCGGCAGTAACGACAATTGATAATCCAGAAACGACAGGAAAAAGACCTGCAATACCCGGTATTGCAGGTCTTTTATCATATTATCCTTATCCCGTGTCAGGGCTCGTCCGGCGCGGCGGTAGGGAGCTTTACCGTGCCCTCGGTGTTGTTGGCACCGTACACATAGCCCACGGTCAGCTCGCCCGTTTCCCCGTTCAGCTCACAGGAGGTGACGGTCAGCTTCCAGGACGGGCATTCGGTCTCCAGTCAGGCGGACTATCTAACGATAGTCCGCCTGCTTTTGAGTGTTGGTTGGGTTATGACAATGTATTTGCCCGACAGTCAGCTATTTTACCTTAACACCATCAATGCTCAAAACAGTGATTGATTCTCCGCCACACATATGGGAAAGCTTTTCGAGAAATTCCTTTTCCTGATCAAGTTCAAACTCCTCATCGTTGATATAGTATGTTTTGTCGAAGAACTTGAAACCTCCTGGCTCGCAGTCCGAACTTGCTCCAATGGTAATCACACCTGTGAGTGCTTTTACTTCAAATTCCAAGATATCATTTTCTCTAAGTATCTTCATGATATTCTCAAGGGAGTACTGTTTCCCTGTTTTCTTTGCTTTCTTGTCTATCATCTTCTTCTGTCTTTTTTTTTGCTCTAATCTGTTTTCAAATGTTACAATTATACCAGAAATTCCACAGTAAAAGATGAGAAACGCCGGACATAATATGCAAACCCCAAAAAGGATATCGACAAACTCATATTTTTCGAGCAAGTCGCCTACGCCAAGCCATACATAAAATGTTCTTCTATGCCAGCCCAAGGCATAAGCCGAAATGGCTACCATAAGTTGAATAACAGCTTGTTTATATGACAACGACTCTGTATTCGTTTGAAATAGTCTCTTTACTGCCCTCCAAAATTTTTTAACGTGAACTGCCATACTGTTTAACTCCATAATATAAATCTGTGAACACACCGCCGATAGCGAAATAACCGAATCCTTTTTTATAACCTTATAGCGGATACAGCGCAGGAAGCTGCTCCTTTGCGCCGTTCGATCACGGCTCGTCCGGCGCGGCGGTAGGGAGCTTTACCGTGCCCTCGGTGTTGTTGGCACCGTACACATAGCCCACGGTCAGCTCGCCCGTTTCCCCGTTCAGCTCACAGGAGGTGACGGTCAGCTTCCAGGACGGGCAGTCGACCGCGGTTTCATAGTAATAGCCGTTTTTGTCAAATATGCTTCGCACCACCATCTTGTGGCCGTTTTCATAGTCGTTGTACGCTACGAGCTCGCCGTTATCCCAGAAAGCATTGAAAAACGACTCGGAGACAAGACCCCTTTTAACGTCGTAATAGCGGCAGAAGACGTGCTCGTCGGAGGTGAAGCGGATGCCGAGCAGGTCCGGGTTTATTATGGCCACCTGCGGCTGCTCGGTGCAGAGCGCGCTCTCAAGCGTTTCGCCGTTTTTCTCGGTGACGCTGTAGCTGTACCGCGTGACGCCGTTTGAGTGCTCCTCGCTGACCTTGAAGCAGTCGCCGGCGCTGAGCACGACCTCTGTGGCCTCAGGCTTGGTATCGCTTACTGTTTCATTGCCTCCGCAGCCTGTAAGCAGCAGGGCGCAGAGCAAAAAGGCGGCAAAAATCGTCTTCTTCATCGCTCATTTCCTTTCGTAGCACACAAATCTGTATGAGACCCCGTCCTCGCACAGCTCCTCGCCGGGGTCCGTGACCTCCCACGCAGGGTCGTCGTCGAGATTCGGGAAGAAGCTGTCCGACTCCGGACGGCAGCCGATCTTCGTGACGAACACCCTGTTGAGATAAGGGAAAAATTCGCGGAACACGCTCGCCCCGCCGAGCACCAGCGCATCGCCCCCGCAGAGGGATGCCGCCTCAGCGGCGCTATGGGCGGTCTCCGCGCCGTCGATCGTGATATTCTGCCTTGTGATGACGATGTTGCGTCGGTTTTTGAGGGGTCTGCCGCCGGGGAAATCGCCCAGCGTGCGGCGTCCGACGATGACCGTCCTGCCCTTCGTGAGCGCCACGAAGTGCGCTCTGTCGGCCTTGAGAACGACCGGCTGGGTACCGTCCGCGCCGATGCCCCAGTCGGAATATACTGCAACTATAGCGTCCATGTTACACCGCCACGGGTATCTTCGTTTTGAACTCCGAGCACTCGTAGCCCTCCATCTTAAAGCTGTCGCGTGTGAATTTGTAAAAATCGTCGATATCTGGATCCATGACAAACTTCGGCGCTTTCTTCGGCTCGTTGGCGATTATCTCCTCGATGAGCGGGACGTGGCGGTCATAGATGTGCGCGTCGGCGATGACGTGGACAAGCTCGCCCGGCTCGAGATGCGCGACCTGCGCCATCATGCAGGTGAGCACAGAGTACTGCACGACGTTCCAGTTGTTGGCCGCGAGCATATCCTGAGAGCGCTGGTTTAGTATCGCGTTGAGCTTGTTGCCGCTGACGTTGAAGGTCATCGAATACGCGCAGGGGTACAGCGCCATCTCGCTCAGGTCGGCGTGATTATAGATGTTTGTCATTATGCGGCGCGAGGCGGGGTTGTTTTTCAGATCCCAGATGACCCTGTCGACCTGGTCCATGTCGCCCTCGGGGTAGTGGTGCTTGACGCCGAGCTGATAGCCGTAGGCCTTGCCGATGGAGCCTGTCTCGTCGGCCCACGTATCCCACACGCGGGTGCGCAGCTCGTTTACGTTGTTGCTCTTTGCCTGCCATATCCACAGCAGCTCGTCTATCGCCGACTTCCAGTAGGTGCGCCTGATGGTCAGGATGGGAAACTCCTCGGAGAGGTCATAGCGGTTGACTATGCCGAATTTCTTCACGGTGTGCGCGGGAGCGCCGTCGTCCCAGCGCGGCCTTACGTTCAGATCCGTGTCCCACACTCCGTTGTCGAGGATGTCCCTGCAATTTGCGATGAATATTTCGTCTGCTCTGCTCATGCCGATACCGCCTTATACATTAGTGCAAGTATTGTATCACAATCACCCGCGGCCGCGCAACGGAATATTATGAATTGTTTCGGAGGTGATGTGATGAAAATTCTTATCTGCGGCGGGGATGAGCGCTTTGTTATCCTCGCCGGTATGCTTCAGGCGGCGGGACACGAGGTCTGCTGCCTGGATATGGACAAAGCGGCGCTGCCGCCGGAGGTGTACAGGGTGAGCGAGCCGGAGAGAGCGGACGCGGCCATATTCCCGCTGCCCGCGGAGAAGGCTCAGGGTATGCTGAATGCGCCCTTTGCAGCCGAGCCGCGCTCTGCGCTGAAGCTGCTTGAGGAGCTCGGCGAAACGCCGCTGATACTCGGCGGCAGGCTGAGCGCGAAATTCAGGGAAACAGCGCAATGGCACGGGCAGCGGGTTTTCGACTGTATGCAGCGTCCGGAATTCACCGCGGGCAACGCCGCGGTCACGGCCGAGGGCGCGGTATCCCGGCTGATGGAGGCCTCGGATAAGGCACTGCAGGATATGAAAGTTCTGGTCATCGGCTGGGGGCGCATCGGCAAGCTGCTTTTGCAGAAGCTCAGGGGCCTGAACGCCGCGGCCTGTCTCATGTCAAGGAATCCCGAGGCGCGCAGTCTCGCCGCCGCCATGGGCTACGAGGCGCTCGCACCCGACTGTGGCAGCGCGCTCATGAGCAGCTTCGACGCGGTTATCAACACGGCTCCGGCGCAGGTACTCGGCGAGCTGAGCGCGCTGCGGGACGGCTGCATCCTGCTGGAGCTGGCGTCCGCGCCCGGCGGCATCGACCCGCAGGCGGCGCAAGACGGCGGCATGAGGTACATCTCAGCGCCCGGGCTGCCGGGAAAATACGCGCCCGTATCGGCCGCGCGGCTCATTTACGGCGCTGTCACAAACATATTTAAGGAGTGTGGGATCTGTGAATAGACCGAGAGTAGGAATAGCCCTCTGCGGCTCGTACTGCACATACGAAAAGCTCTTCGCCCAGCTCGGAATGCTCGGCGAAAAATATGAGCTGGTGCCCATAATGAGCGAGACCGCCGCCAGGGCCGACACGCGCTTCGGCAAGGCCGACGACTTCAAGGCGCGGCTGCGGGAGATAACGGGCAGCGAGCCCGTTGATAACATAATCGACGCCGAGCCCCTCGGCCCGTCAAAGCCCATGGACGCGCTCGTCATCGCGCCGTGTACGGGCAACACCATGGCAAAGCTCAACCACGGCATAACCGACACCGCCGTCACCATGGCGGCTAAGGCGCATCTGCGAAACGGCAGGCCGCTCGTCATCGCGTTCTCGACAAACGACGGGCTCTCTGGCTCGGCGCCGAACATCGCGGGGCTGTTAAACCGCAAGAACGTGTATTTCGTGCCATTTAAGCAGGACGACTGCGAGAAAAAGCCGAACTCCCTCGCCTCGGACTTTTCCCTTATCGCCGAGGCCGTCGAGGCCGCCCTGCAGGGCCGCCAATTGCAGCCTATTTTGCTTCCGTAGCCGCCGCCCGGCGGTGCTGGCGCACGGCCAATTCGCATTTTAAATGGAGAATATCATTATTGCGGTATCCCTATTATGTCCTGCGGAGCTGTTCGTTACAGCTCCGTTTTCTAAATAAGCGTACCGCAAAAACCACCGGTCGCCCCTACAATAATCGCTTATTTAAAAATATGCTGCCGTAGGGGCGGCCATTGGCCGTCCGGTATTGCCATACGGGCGATCCGCGTTAAAATCGTGCGAATCGCTTTTGCCTCAGCCCGACCGGCGGCGAGCCGGATGAGGCGGGCTCTTCTCCCTCAGATATGCGCAATGTTAATCAGAACGCGGGTACAAAAAGGATTACTTCCGATATCACCGGTCGGGCTGACGCAATATAGACGTCCGCCATTCTCAATGCGAATCGCCCCTGCGGCAGCAGATTTGATGTGGATTTTACAAAAGTGTTCTTTTTGATTTTACACGGGAGGAATATCTTGTAGGTGCAGAGCAAAAAATCATAATAGAAACGAATGAAAAGGAGAACATTCAGATGAAAAAGATAATAAGCCTTGCGCTTGCGGCCATGTTAATGCTCGCAGCTCTTGCGGGCTGCTTGAAGGACTCAGCCGGAGGGACGGTTTCGACCGACGGCTCGACCTCCATGGAGAAGGTCATCGGTGCGCTGGGCGAGGCGTTTGAGCAGAATAACGAGGGCGTGAGCTTCACCTACAACCCCACCGGTTCCGGCTCCGGCATCACCGCGGTATCCGAGGGACGCTGCGACATCGGCCTTGCAAGCCGCGCCCTGAGCGATGACGAGAAGGCCTCCGGCCTCACCGGCACCATACTTGCCCTTGACGGCATCGCTATAATCGTAAACCCCGAAAACCCCGTCTCCGATCTGAGCCTTGAGACCGTCGCAAAGATATACAAGGGCGAGATCACCAACTGGAAGGAAGTCGGCGGCAATGACGCCGAGATCGTCCTCATCGGCCGCGAGGCCGGAAGCGGCACCCGCGACGGCTTCGAGTCCATCACCGATACCAAGGACGCCTGCCGGTATCGCCAGGAGCTGACCTCCACCGGCGACGTTGTCACAGCCGTTGCCGGCAACCCCAACGCCATCGGCTACGCCTCCCTGTCCTCGGTCAAGGACAGCGTGAAGGCCATCTCCGTCGGCGGCGTGACCCCCACCGAGGCAAGTGTGAAGGACGGCAGCTATGCGGTGCAGCGCCCCTTTATTCTGGTCACGAAGACCGACGGGGAGCTTTCAGAGGCCGCTCAGGCGTTCTTCGACTTTGCAACGAGCGCGGACGCAAATGACATCATCTCCGCGGCCGGGGCTGTGCCCGTGAACTGAACAGGAACGGCAAGGCGGCATTTTATCAGTATAAAATGCCGCCGGCTGTCCTTTATGAAAGGCAGAGCGAATGAAGAACTCAAAGCGATTATTTGAAAATACAGTCCACGGCATTTTCCTCGTGCTGGGCCTGATAACTGTGGGCTGCGTCCTGCTCATCACGGTCTATCTCGTGATAAGCGGCCTGCCCGCCATCCGCGAGATCGGACTTGCAAAGTTCCTGTTCGGAAAGGTCTGGGCTCCCACCGAAGCCGAGCCGAAATTCGGCATACTTCCCTTCATCCTGACCAGCGTTTACGGCACCGCGGGCGCCATACTTCTGGGCGTGCCGGTCGGCTTTTTCGCGGCGGTGTATCTTGCCAAGGCAGCGCCCCCGCGGCTGAGGAGCACGGTGGAATCGGCGGTAAGCCTGCTTGCGGGCATACCCTCGGTCGTATACGGCCTCGTGGGCATGCTGGTGCTGGTGCCGGGGATAAGGAAGCTGTTCAATGTCCCGGACGGCGCGAGCCTGCTTGCGGCGATAATCGTGCTGGCGGTGATGATACTGCCGTCCATCATCAAGGTCTCCATGACCGCGCTGGAGGCGGTGCCGAAGGAGTATGAGGACGCGTCCCTTGCGCTGGGCGCGACGCCGGAGGAGACCTGGTTCCGCGTTTCCGTTCCCGCCGCGAAAAGCGGCATAGCCGCCGCGGTGGTGCTGGGCGTCGGCAGGGCCATCGGCGAGGCGATGGCGGTCATGATGGTATCGGGCAACGTTGCGAATATGCCCTCGCTGTTCCAGAGCGTGCGCTTTTTGACCACCGCCGTTGCCAGCGAGATGTCCTACGCCGGGCAGGGACTGCACCGTCAGGCGCTGTTTTCTGTGGCGCTGGTGCTGTTTCTGTTCATCATGCTCATCAACGCGGCGCTCAACTTCTTTCTCAAGCGCAAAGACAAAGCATAGCGGAGGGACGGACGATGCGGGAAAAAACTGTTTCGGCAAAGCGAAGAGCCTATATCGGGCTAATGCGCGCTCTGATGGCGGCGGCTTCCGTGCTGACCTGCGCGCTGGTGCTGTTTTTGATAATATATGTGCTATGCAAGGGGTTGCCCAACATCTCATGGGAGCTTCTCTCGACCAAGCCGAGCTACTTATCGGATACGATAGGCATACTGCCTGACATTATGAACACGATTTACATCGTGATAACGACCATCGCAATAGTACTGCCGCTGGGCGTGGGCGCGGCCATATACCTGACCGAGTACGCGGGCAGCAAAAAGGTCGTCGGCGTTATCGAGTACGCGGCGGAGACCCTCTCGGGCATACCCTCGATCATATACGGCCTTGTAGGAATGCTGTTTTTCTGCGGCTTTCTCGGTATGAAGACCTCGCTGCTGGCAGGCAGCCTCACGCTCGTTATCATGAACCTGCCCACCGTCATGCGGACAACGCAGGAGAGCCTCAAAACTGTACCGCAGAGCTACCGCGAGGGCGCCTTCGGCCTCGGCGCGGGAAAATGGCGCGTCGTGCGCACGGTGGTTCTGCCCGGCTGCGTCGACGGCATCATAACGGGCTGCATCCTGTCCGTGGGCCGCATCCTCGGCGAGACGGCGGCGCTTTTGTACACGGCCGGCTTTGCCCACGCGCTGTACGGCTTCATTGATGGGCTCGGGAACGCCGGCGCGACCCTGACCGTCGCACTTTACTTCTACGCCAAGGAGCAGGGTGAATTCGACGTCGCCTTTGCCATCGCCTCCATCCTGATGCTGCTGGCGCTCATAATAAACCTTGCGGCGTCACTCGTCGGGAAACATTTCAACAACAGGAGAAAAGCATGAGCGAAGCTATTACGGTTAAAGACCTTTGCCTGTGGTACGGAAACGCGCAGGCGCTCAAAAATGTGAATATAAGCATCTCCGAAAAGAGCATAACCGCCCTCATCGGGCCCTCGGGCTGCGGAAAGTCGACCTTTTTGAAGACGCTCGACCGCATGAACGACCTCATCCCCGGGGTGAAGATAACGGGGCTGGTCGAATACGGGGGACAGGACATCTTCGCGCCCTCGGTGGACGTGAGCGAGCTGCGCCGCAGGATAGGCATGGTGTTCCAGAAGCCCAACCCCTTCCCCATGAGCATCTACGACAACGTCGCCTACGGCCCGCGTACCCACGGCATCACCGCGAGGGCCGAGCTTGACGATATCGTCGAGCGCTCCCTGCGCGACGCGGCCATATGGGACGAGGTAAAGGACAGGCTGAAAAAGTCCGCCCTGGGGCTGTCCGGCGGCCAGCAGCAGCGGCTTTGCATCGCAAGGGCGCTGGCCGTGGAGCCGGAGGTGCTGCTGATGGACGAGCCCACCAGCGCCCTCGATCCCATCTCAACCTCGAAGATAGAGGAGCTGGCGCTCCAGCTCAAGGAGAAATACACGATAATCATCGTCACCCACAATATGCAGCAGGCGGCGCGCATCTCCGACTACACGGCCTTCTTCCTGCTGGGCGAGCTCATCGAGTTCGGAAAAACCGAGGAGCTGTTCGCTCAGCCGAAGGACAAGCGCACCGAGGACTACATTACGGGGAGGTTCGGATAATGAGAAGCAGATTTGACGAGCAGCTTGCGCTGCTCAACCGAAAGCTCATTGAGATGGGCGCAATGTGCGAGGAGGTCATCGCCCTCGCGGCGAAAGCTCTGTCCGAAGGCGGCGAGCTGGCCTCGCGGGTCGCGCCGCTGGACGCGGAGATAGACCACCTCGAGCGCGATATTGAGTCGCTGTGCCTGAAGCTGCTTCTGCAGCAGCAGCCCGTGGCGCGGGACCTGCGCCAGATCTCCGCCGCGCTTAAGATGATAACCGACATGGAGCGCATCGGCGATCAGGCCGAGGACATCGCCGAGATCATTGAATTCATGGACGGGCGCAGCGTCGCCGAGTGCGCCTACATCGGCGAGATGGCCCGCGCAGTCATAAAAATGGTGACCGAGAGCGTTGACGCCTATGTCCGGCAGGACGTCGGCCTTGCCGAGAGCGTCATCGACTACGACGACGTCGTCGACGACTATTTCATCAAGGTCAGGAGCGCGCTCATCGGCCTTATCGCGGCCCACCCCGCCGACGGGGAATACGCCATCGACCTGCTCATGATAGCGAAGTACTTCGAGCGCATCGGCGACCACGCGACGAACATCGCCGAGTGGGTGGTGTTCTCCGTGACCGGAGTTCACAAGAGCGAAGAAGTGCAATGATATTGAAAAAGACAAAGACCGCCCTGACAGGGCGGTCTTAATACATTTATTCTCACTTTTTATCCTGATCGGCCTTATAGTCTGCGTAGCAGACGAAATTAAAGCCGTCGTCGGTTATAAACTGCGTAAAATCGGTCTTCTCGTACAGGCTCGTGTACTTAACCTTAGCCTCCTTGGTCCAGCCCGCGATATCCGTATCGTAGTAGCCGGGGGCGGCCATATACGACAGTGGCACGATCATCTGCTGATAGCCGCTGTAATAGGACACGAGATCCTCGCCGGTAGTGGGCAGGCGCATGATGACGTGATAGCCGTGCTCGGACTCCACGGGATCGGATACCTGATACTCCTCAAGGGAGCGGCTGGTTGTGTCGTAGATCTCGACCATGGTGCCCGTTGTGAAGCAGTAGCCGTTGGGGAAGCTCTCCTTGCCGGGATCCTCGCTGTACTCGTTCATGAGCTCCTTGAAGCGCGTCCAGCGCTCGGCGTCGTCAGTTATCGCCTTCAGCTCATCGGCAAGCTCCTGCGCCTTGGCAAGCTTCTCGGCCTTTTCCTCCTCCGACAGCTCCTGTGAGCTGGTATTGCCATCCTCATCGGTCACGTCCTCGGTGGTCTTGAACAGGATATGGGCTGAGGTCACATAGTCGTTTTCCTCGGCGTATTCGAGGACCTTTTCCTCGTCGAGCTTTTCGCCCTGCTCGCCGTAGAGCTCGGTAAAGAGGTTGTAGTACAGATAGTTGAGATTGCGCTGGGTCTTATAGCTGTCCTCGGTGTAGTAATAGGAGGCGAGGAACTCTCTCATGGATGCGTCGGGGTCGTCGCCGGTGGCATAGGTATCCCTGAGCTGCTCGAGCTCGTCCTCGATATCCTGCTTCTGCTCGTCGGAAACGGTCACGCCCAGCTCGGCGGCCTTGCTCTCGACTGTGTGGAGCTTCGTGACGTTCTCGGTCGCGCGCTTTATGCACCACTCTGCGTTGGTGATGCTGTCGTCAAACAGGAAGCTGCCGTCCCAGTCCACGCCCGTGCCGGAGTAGCTGCTGTAGATATCCTTTATCTCGCTGACCGCGCTTCCCAGCCATGTCATGTATTCGTCAAAGCTGACGTCAAAGCCGTTGACGGTCATCACGGTGTCCTCCTCGGAGCCGCTGCATCCCGCGGCGCAGCCGCAGAGCATGATGACGGCGAGGATGATTGCTGTAATCTTCTTCATAATACGTCTCCTGAATTTCGGATGGATAACAGGTATTTTAATACAATCGCATGGAATAATCTATACTTTTTTGTAAATTAGCGCTCAGATATCGCAGATAGTGCAGCTTATCTCACCCTCGGGGCCGATCTCGAGCTTTGCCCAGGTCCGATCCGGACCCTTGCCTGCGGTGCCGGGGTTTAAGACGAACATACCGTCGAGCTGCTCAAAGCCGGCGCGGTGGGTGTGGCCGAACATTGCGATATGGCAGCCGCAGCACTGCGCCGCGTACAGCAGAACGTCGAGCTTCCCGCCGCGCACTGCATAGCGGTGGCCGTGCGTTATAAAGGCCTTCAGGGGCCCGAGCCTTATGACCTTGTACTCCTCCCCGTCCGGGTCATGGTCGCAGTTGCCCGCAACGCGGCAGACGGGTATCATGGGAAACTCTGCCTCCAGCGCCTCGGTGTCGCGCATACCGTCGCCGAGGTGGATGATCCGGTCGGGCTCGTACTCCGCGACGGCCTTTATCATGCCGCGCGGCGAGCCGTGGGTGTCGGAAAAAACGGCGATTTTCATAGCTTTCACAGTAAACCTCCGCATAGCGTGTGAATATAATATGTCGGGTGATAGTTTATGAATGATCTGGAAAAGCTGGGCCAGCAGCTCGGCAAAAGCGGCAAGAGCGATAAGCTCAAAAGCATCGCCGACTCCGACGCCGGCAAGGCCGTCAGCCGCATGGTCGACGCTGAGGCCGTTCAGAAGGCCGCGAAGAGCGGCGATATGGCGGCTCTGCAAAACATACTGCGGGGCGTTCTGTCCACCGACGAGGGCAGAAAGCTTGCCGAAAGCCTCAAAAAGGCTATGGAGTGAGGTGAGCGCCCATGAGCGATTTTGAGGATAAACTCAATCAGCTGCTGAACGACCCGAAAGAGATGGAGCGGTTTGCAGGTTTTGCAAAATCGCTCATGGGCGGCGGCGAGCCCGAGCCGGAAGAAAAAAAGGCGCCGGACTTCGACCCCGGCCTGCTCAAAAAAATAAGCGGTCTCATGGACGGCGGCAGGAACAGCAAGGACACGAAGCTGCTGGAGGCCATGAGACCGTATCTTTCCGAAAAGCGGCGCAGCAAAATGGACAGGGCGATGAAGATCGCCCGCCTCGCGGGACTGGCTGAGCTTGCTGCGGGGGAGTTTGGAGGGGACGACGATGGCGGTCTATAACCGTTACCGCGGCAACGGCAGCCGCGCCGAGAGGATAGAGGAGCCGACCTCCCGAAACGGGAGGCAGCAGTCAGGCAAGAAAAGCGGGGCGGGCTCTCCGTCCCGCGGTACGCCCGCGCCGGCGCGGAAAACGCCGCAGCAGAGCGGTCTGCCGCTTCAAAAGCTGCCCTTTCTGGGCGATCTGCCGAAAAAGCTCGGCGAGCTCGAAACAGAGGATCTGCTGCTGATACTCATCCTGTACCTCATGTACCGCGAGAGCGGCGATAAGGAGCTTCTCATCATTATGGGCGCCATGTATCTTTTATAATCGGTTTGACGCTGCAAGTAATCGTTACTGCGTCAGCCCGACCGGTGGGATTTGAAAAAATATCTGCTGCACTCGCGCTCTAAATGAGGCTGCAGGAAAAAATGGGCAACCTTTTGTAGGGGCGAGCATTGCTCGTCCGCTCCTGCCGGAGGGGCAATTCGGATTGACGCTGCAAATAATCGTTTTTGCCGGCGCCCGACCGGTGGGATTTGAAAAAATCTTTACTGCACTCGCGCTCTTTTTTCATCGCTGCGAATATTCACAGACGGACGGCCAATGGCCGCCCCTACGACCCGTTTTTTTAATGGAACTGTCATTCAGAAAATGGAAACATAAAGACGATCTCATTATCACCGGTCGGGCTGACGCAAAAACGAAACGCTTGATCTAAATGCGGATTGCTCTCCGGCAGCCGCCGGTCGGGCAGGCGCAGAAATGCTACGCACTATCTAAACGCGAATTGACCGTGCGCCAGCACCGGGTAAAAATTCTTCGGGTGGGTCGCTGCTCAGGCCGGCGGTGAATTCGATCGCGTCGGCGATGCGGCGGCAGGCGTTGCCGTCGCCGTAGGGGTTGACGGCGCGGGCCATGCGCTCATACGCGGCCTTATCGTCAAGAAGCTCGAGCGCGTCGCGCAGGATAGCGGCCCTGTCGACGCCCGAGAGCCTGACCGTACCCGCGGCGACGGCCTCGGGGCGCTCGGTCTCGCGGCGAAGCAAGAGAACGGGCTTGCCCAGCGAGGGCGCCTCCTCCTGAATGCCGCCGGAGTCGGTCATGACCATGTAGCTGCGGCTCATGAGCCTGTGCATATCCATTGCGTCGAGCGGCTCGATAAGGTGCACGTTTCGGAGCCCGTCGAGGATGCCGTGGGCGGTCTCGCGGACGATGGGCGAAAGATGGACGGGGTACACGATCTCGATATCGGGCTTTCGCTCCGCAAGCTCGCGCACGGCCGAGAAGATGTTTTTCATCGGCTCGCCGTAGTTTTCCCTGCGGTGGCAGGTCATGGCGACGACCCGCTTTGAAAAATCGAGCGCTTTAAGCTCGGGGGAGGAAAACTCCCCGTTTCCGACAGTGTATTTCATCGCGTCGATGACCGTGTTGCCGGTCACGAAGATATCGCCCGTCACGGCCTCGCGGCGCAGGTTCTCCGCATTCTTCGCGGTGGGGGCGAAGTGCAGCGTTGCGAGCCTGCCGACAAGGCTGCGGTTCATCTCCTCGGGGAAGGGGCTGTAGCGGTCGTATGTACGCAGGCCGGCCTCGACGTGGCCCACGGGGATCTTAGCGTAAAACGCGGCAAGCGCCGCGGAAAATGTCGTGCTGGTGTCGCCGTGGACGAGCACGAGGTCGGGCTTTACCTCGGCAAAGCAGGCCTCAAGCCCCTTCAGGGCCTTGGTGGTGACGTCGGTGAGGGTTTGGTTTCTGCCCATGATGTTCAGATCGAAGTCCGCCTCCAGGCCGAAGCAGCGCATCACCGAGTCGAGCATTTCCCTGTGCTGCGCCGTGACGCAGATAAGGCTTTCAATATTCTCCCGTCCGCCCAGCTCGAGCGCCAGCGGGGCCATTTTTATGGCCTCCGGCCTTGTGCCGAAAACGGACATTACCTTGAGCTTACTCACTTTTTCCCTCGCTTTCCTCCCCGGCCTCCGGCTCATGGTGCGGGGTGTGCAGGCTGCTGTTGTGCCGGAACACAAACAGCCAGATGCATACGGCAATGGCAAAGGCGATGACGGCCAGAACTATCCTCACGATGCCCGAGGAGGTCAGCACCACCGCCGTCAGGCCGAGGATCGCGGATACCGCGTACAGCACCGCGACGGCCTGCTTCTGGCTCAGGCCCATGTCCAGCAGCTTGTGGTGGAAGTGGCCGCGGTCGGCATGGAAGGGGCTCTGCCCGTGGAGGATGCGGCGGGTGAAGGCGAATATCGTGTCCGAAAGCGGCACCGCCAGCGCGAGCACCGGCAGGATGAAGGTCACGATGGCGTAGAATTTGAACATACCGATGACCGAGGCCGTGGCGAGTATATAGCCCAGCAGCAGGGCACCGGTATCGCCCATGAAGATCTTCGCGGGGTTGAGATTATACGGTATGAAGCCGAGGCAGCCCCCGCACAGGGCGGCCAGTATGACCGCAACGTTGCTGTTCGCGTCGGAGACCAGCATGGACACCACCAGCATCGACAGCGAGGCGATCGCGGACACGCCGCAGGCGAGGCCGTCAAGCCCGTCGATGAGGTTCACGGAGTTTGTCACGCCGACGATCCAGAGTATCGTTACCGGCACCGCGAGGATGCCGACGGTTATGGCCTGCTCGCCGGTTATCAGCAGGGGATTTGAAACGACGTTGATGATGACGCCCGACAGCACCGCGATAACCGCGGCAACTATCTGTACGCAGAATTTCAGCCATGCGTTGAGGTTCATCACGTCGTCGATGGCTCCCACCACGACGATGAGTATCGCGCCGAGCAGGATGCCGCGCACCTGCGGGGTGATGTTGGCGAAAAGCAGAACCGAAAGCAGGAAGCCGAGGAAGATGGCAAGCCCGCCCATGCGCGGTATTGGGTGGCTGTGGATATGCCTCTTCTTGTCGGGAACGTCTATCGCGCCCACCTGCTTTGCAAAGGAACGCACGACCGGCGTAGCGGCAAAGGATATCACAAAAGCGACGGCAAGGGCAAATACTATGTTCTTCCAGACGGCTACATTGAAATCGACCATTTTTATATCTCCGGGGTAATGTTATTTAAAAAGGCTTTTCCACAAGGCCGACCTTTTTATAGACCTTACGGAGCGTCCTGCGGGCGATGGAGCTCGCCTTCTGCGCGCCCTCGGTGTACACCTTCTGCAGATACGCCTTATCGGCAAGCAGGCGGCCCGCCTCCTCCCGGATGGGCCGGAGCGTCTCGATAACGGCCTCGCCCACGGCGGGCTTGAACACGCCGTAGCCGGCTCCGGCAAACTCGCGCTCGATCTCCTCGAGGCTGCTGCCGGTGACGGCGGAGTAGATATTCATAAGGTTTGAAACGCCGGGCTTGTTCTCCGGATCGAAGCGCACGCAGTTTTCCGTGTCGGAATCGGTCACGGCGCGCTTGAACTTGCGGGCGATGTCCTCGGGCTTTTCCATGAGGAAGACGCAGCCGTTGGGGTCGGACTTGCTCATTTTGGAGCCCGGATTGCCGAGTCCCATGACCCTCGCGCCGGCCTTGGGGATATACGCCTCGGGCACCTTGAACACCTCGCCGTAGATGTTGTTGAAGCGGACGGCGATATCGCGGGTCAGCTCGCAGTGCTGGCGCTGGTCCTCGCCCACGGGGACGTAGTCGGCCTGATACAGCAGGATATCCGCCGCCATAAGGCTGGGATAGGTGAACAGGCCGCCGTTTATGTTGTCGGCGTTCTTGGCGCTCTTATCCTTGAACTGGGTCATGCGGCTCAGCTCGCCGAACATGGTGTAGCAGTTGAGGATCCAGCCCAGCTCCGCGTGCTCGTGGACGTGGCTCTGGATGAACAGGGTGTTCTTCTCGGGATCGAGGCCGCAGGCAATGTACTGCGCAAGCTGTTCGAGTGAGCGGCGGCGCAGCTCCGCGGGATTCTGCCGCACGGTGAGGGTGTGCAGGTCGGCCATGAAGTAGTAGCAGTCAAACTCCTCGGCCCGCGCGCCCCAGTTTTTGACCGCGCCCAGATAGTTGCCCAGATGCAGGTCGCCGGAGGGCTGGATGCCCGAGAGCATTATTTTTTTCTTTATTTCGTTTTCCATGGATGCACGCTCCTGTTTATACATTATTGCTGAATTAGTATTTTACCATTTTAACTGTCACTTGACAACAAGGAAAATCCAAATTACACTGTTAACATACGATTATTTTGGAGGAACAGCATGAAAGACATGAAATGGTTCGAGGAGCAGGAGGCGCGCATACCCAAGGGCGAGGTGCGCACCCGCTTTGCCCCCAGCCCCACGGGATATATGCACGTCGGAAATCTCAGAACGGCCCTGTACACCTGGCTCATTGCCCGCCATAACGGCGGAAAATTCATCCTGCGCATCGAGGACACCGACCAGGGCCGATATGTTGACGGCGCGGTCGAGGTCATCTACCGCACGCTGGCTGAATGCGGTCTCGACCACGACGAGGGCCCCGACGTCGGCGGCCCCGTGGGCCCGTATATCCAGACCGAGCGCCGCGGGCTGTACGGCGAATACGCCGGGCTTCTTATAGAAAAGGGCTGTGCCTACCGCTGCTTCTGCGAAAAGACCGAGGAGGAGGGCGAGGGCTTTGAAAAAGCCGCCGACCCCTGCCGCAGCATGAGCCGCGCCGAAAGCGACGCGCGCGCCGCGAACGGGGAGCCCTTCGTTATCCGCCAGAAGATACCCGAGACAGGCTCCACAACCTTCCACGACGAGATATTCGGCGATATCACCGTCGAGAACAAGACCCTCGACGATCAGGTGCTCATAAAGCGCGACGGCCTGCCGACCTACAACTTCGCAAACGTCGTTGACGATCACCTAATGGGCATCACCCACGTCGTGCGCGGCTCGGAGTATCTGTCCTCCTCGCCCAAGTACAACCTGCTGTACGAGAGCTTCGGCTGGCCCGTGCCCGCCTACGTCCACTGCTCGCCCGTCATGCGCGATGCGCACAACAAGATGAGCAAGCGTCACGGCGACCCCTCCTATGAGGACCTCATCGCGCAGGGCTATCTCACGGACGCGGTGGTCAACTACGTCGCCCTGCTGGGCTGGAGCCCCGGCGGCGAGCGGGAGATATACTCCCTGCCCGAGCTTGCCGAGATCTTCGATATAAAGGGCATATCCAAGTCGCCCGCCATCTTCGACATCGAAAAGCTCAAATACTTCAACAGCGAATATATACGCGCCATGAGCCCCGAGGCCTTTGCCGGGGCCGCAGAGCCCTTCATCCGTCAGGCGGTGAAAAACCCCGCGCTCGACGCCGCGGCGATTGCCGCCCTGCTCCAGCAGAGGACGGAGGTGCTCACCGACATCCCCGAAAAGCTCGACTTTTTCGACGAGCTGCCCGATTACGACACGGCGCTGTACGTCCACAAGAAGTCCAAGACCGACGAGGCCGGCTCTCTTGAGACGCTGAGCAGAATGCTCCCCGTGTTCGAGGCGACAGAGGACTGGAACGACGAGAGCATCCTCGCCGCGATGACCGGCATGGCGGAAGCGTGCGGGTGCAAGAACGCCAAGATAATGTGGCCGGTGCGCATCGCCGTCGCAGGCAAGGCCGTCACCCCCGGCGGCGCGGTCGAGATCTGCCGCATCCTCGGCAAGGACGAGACCCTGCGCAGAATGCGCGTCG
>OLSB01000395.1_pt1 | contig 50957 bp, 43 predicted proteins | sample 1672071 | NCBI WGS metagenome assembly OLSB01 (sample SAMEA3136642, study PRJEB25190) | human gut metagenome | biome: human gut; feature: human-associated habitat; material: faeces | place: Austria | collected 2013 | reverse complement strand
GCTTTCCCGAATGTGTAACACATCATTGACAAACCTACAGGCAAAACGAAAATTATTAGTTTTTTGCAGTTGTAAACGTGCCGTAACTTTGTTATAATTTAATATCAAACTATCCTGCGGCTTCAGGGACAGGTCAAACATAAATAAAAACAGCCACCGGGGCTGCGGCTGTGATTGGAAAAAAGAAAAAATGAAAAACTCACAGAGAATTTTTGAACCGAATACAAGACCGTTTGTGTTTTTCCTCATCGTGTTCGCGGCGGCGACGCTGATAATGAAAAACTATTATCTCGCGGCGGCCGAAGGCGTTGCCATTCTGGGGCTTATCATCTATTCCGCCATAAGCCGCAGCCGCAAGCGCAAGGCGCTGGTGGCGTATATCGAATCGGTCACCTACGACGCGGAGACGGCGAAGAACAATACCCTGCTCAACTTCCCTCTGCCCATCGTCGTTTTCAGGCTTGACGACTCCCGCATCATATGGGGTAACGAGATGTTTTTCTCCATAAGCGGACTTTCCGGCACGAGGACGGATATAAGCCTTGCCGAGCTCATCCCGGAATTTTCCGGCAAATGGCTCATGGAGGGCAAGAATCAGAGCCCCACGCTGCTTGAGCTCAGGGACAGAAAGTATCAGATCTGCGGCAATATCGTCCGCTCCGGCAAGGAGGACGGCGACCAGCATTTTATGGCTATCGCCTACTGGATCGACGTTACCGACTACGAAAATATCCGCAATGAGTTCGAGATGTCCCATCCCGTCGTGGCGATACTGACTATCGACAACTTCGACGAGCTGGTCAAAAACCAGCCCGAGCGCGTCAGGAATGACCTGCGCGACGCTGTCGGAGATAAGCTCGACCAGTGGGGAGAAGACAAGGAGGGAATAATCCTCCGCTTTGACCGTGACCGCTATCTGTTCATATTCGAGGAAAGATATATGAACAGCATACTTGAAAACAAGTGCGGCATACTCAAGGAGGTGCACCAGGTCGTGAGCCCCAGCGGCATCCACGCGACCCTGAGCATCGGCATCGGCAGGGGCGGCGCCAATCTCAGCGAGGCGCTGCAGTTTGCGTCTCTGGCAGTGGAAATGGCGCTTTCGCGCGGCGGAGACCAGGCCGTTATAAAGAACAAATTCGGCTTCGATTTCATTGGCGGCAAATCCGGCGAGGTCGAGTCGAGCAATAAGGTCAGATCCCGCGTCATGGCAAACGCGCTTGAATCGCTCATAAAAGACGCGTCTCGCGTGCTCGTCATGGGCCACCGCTTCAGCGATATGGACAGTATCGGAGGCGCCGTCGGCGTGTGCAGCATCGCACGCAAAAACGGAGTTCCGGCGCATATAGTCGCGGATACGGATAAGTCCTCGGCAAAGCCGCTCATAAAGCTCCTCAGGGAAAATCCCGAGTATAAGGACGCGTTTATAAGCGGGCAGGAGGCCATGCTTATCGCCGACGGAAAGACCCTTCTCGTGGTCGTTGACACCAACCGTCCCGAGCAGGTGGAGGATCTGGGGCTGCTGCAGTCGTGCAACCATGTGGCGGTCATTGACCACCACCGCAGAGCGGCAACGTATATCGACAGGGCCGATCTGAGCTTTATTGAGCCCTATGCCTCGTCGGTGTGCGAGCTCATGACCGAGATACTGGAGATGTCCGGCGACGCTCCGAAACTTCTGCGCTGCGAGGCAGAGGCTATACTCGCCGGCATCGTGCTCGACACCAAGAGCTTTACACTCCGCACCGGAGACCGCACCTTTGACGCGGCGGCGTACCTGCGCCGCGCGGGCGCCGATACCGTCGCCGTCAAGAAGCTGCTGCAGAACGGCATGGAGCAGACCGTCGCAAAGTACAAGATATTGCAGAGCGCACGGCTTTACCGCGGCATGGCGGTCGCGGTGCCAGAAACACCGCAGAACAGGATAGTCGCGGCGCAGGCGGCCGACGAGCTGCTGAACGTCGCGGGCGTGGACGCGTCCATGGTCATGTACCCGACCGAGGACGGCGGCGTGTTCGTATCGGCGCGTTCGATAGGCGAGGTGAACGTCCAGCTCATCATGGAAAAGCTCGGCGGCGGCGGAAACCGCGCGGCCGCGGCGGCTCAGATAAGCGATACCGGCCTAAAGGATGCCGTTGCCCGCTTGTTTGCGGCGATTGACGAGTATATTGATTCGTGATCATCACGGGAAAGGATAAAAAATGAAAGTTATATTCAATGCTGACGTCAAGGGTCAGGGAAAAAAGGGAGAGCTCAAGGAAGTCTCCGACGGATACGCACGCAATTACCTGCTGCCTCGCAAGCTTGCAAGCGAGGCGACAGCCGATAATCTGAACGCCTTCAAGCTCAAGGAAAAGGCCAAAGCGGCGCAGATCGCGCGCGAAAAGGCCGAGGCTGAGGCAAACGCCAAGAAGCTCAGCGAGATAACCGTGACCATCCGCGCAAAGGCCGGCGGCGCGGGCAAGCTCTTCGGAGCCGTGACCTCGCAGGAGATAAGCGCCGCTCTGAAGGAGCAGCACGGGATCGAGATCGAGAAGAACAAGATCGTTCAGACCGAGCCAATCAAGACCTTCGGCTCTTTTGAAGTCAAGGCGAAGCTCGGCTATGAGATTTCCGGTACCATAAGCGTGCTCGTCATCGAGGCCTGAGCGGAAAACAGGCTTCAGTCCCCTGAATCCGGGGGATGCGATCAATACGAGGAGAAAAGGCATGGAAGAATTACTGGGCAGACAGGCGCCGCATTCCACCGCCGCAGAGCAGGCGGTCATAGGCTCGATGCTTATCGATACAAGGTGTATACCCGACGTTATCGAGCGCCTCAAGGGCGCGGAATTTTACGTTCAGCAGAACAGGGACATATTTGAAACCGTTTACGCCATGTTCTCCTATGGCCAGACCATCGACCCCGTGACCGTTCTCGACCAGATGAAGGTCAGGGGAGTTTACCGCGAGGGAAGTCCGGAGTACCTGGCCGAGCTCATGCGCATAACCCCCACGGCGGCGAACGTTCTGGAATATGCCGCCATCGTCAGGGACAGGGCGCTGCTGAGAAATCTCGCATCGGCGGCGGATGAGATAAACAATCTCGTCTATGACGGCTCGGGCGAAGCGGAGAACATACTTGAAGCCGCCGAGAGCAAGATATACGCCCTGCGCCAGGGCAGGAACATCGGCGGCCTGCTGCCGATATCCACCGTCGTGCAGACGGTTTACGAAAATATCTCCGAGGCCGCGTCCAGCGGCAGGGTGATACCCGGCCTGTCTACCGGGTTGAAGGACCTGGACAAATATATCCTCGGCCTGAATAAGGGCGAGCTTATACTCATCGCCGCCCGCCCCGCGATGGGCAAGACCAGCATCGCGCTGAACATAGCTATGGACGTCGCAAAGCATACGGACAAGACCGTTGCGATATTTTCGCTGGAAATGAGCCGCGAGCAGCTCGTCAGCCGCGTTCTGGCGAGGGAGGCATCCGTGCCGTCCCAGAATATGCTGACAGGGCAGCTCAGCCCCGATGAGTGGCGGCGGCTCGCCTCGGCGGCGCAGCTCGTCAGCGCAACGGATATGCGCATCGACGATAACTCCATGCTCACCGTCGCCGATATGAACGCCCAGTGTAGAAGGCTTTCAAATCTGGGCCTTGTCGTCATCGACTATCTGCAGCTCATGCAGTCGGCGGGGGGCAGGCAGAATTCAAACGAAAACCGCCAGCAGGTCGTCAGCGATATAAGCCGTATGCTGAAGATCATGGCAAAGGAGCTGAACGTGCCCGTCGTGTGCCTGAGCCAGCTCAACCGCGCCTCGGTCGGCAGGAGCGATAAGCGCCCCATGCTCAACGACCTGCGCGACTCCGGCGCCATCGAGCAGGACGCCGACGTTGTCATCGCCCTGCACCGCGAGGGCTATTATGACCCCGAAAACGCGGACCCCTACCTCACGGAGGCCATAGTGCTCAAAAACAGAAAGGGTCAGACGGGAACGGTGTATCTCCAGTGGCTGCCTGAGTTCACAAGCTTCGGCAACCGCTCGAACAAAAGCGATGAAGACGATTGAGTTTATAAAGGAAAACGGGCTAATAAAAGCCGGCGACAGGGTGCTGTGCGCGGTCTCCGGCGGAGCGGATTCCATGTGTCTGCTGCATCTTCTGCACAGCAATGCCGCGGCATTGGAGATCGCGGTCTGCGCCGCGAGCTTTGACCACAGGCTTCGGGGCGAAAGCTCGCGCCGTGACTGCGAATTTGTTGCCGGCTGGTGCGCCGAAAGAGGCATCGACTGCGTTTTGGGCGGCGGCGATGTGCGTCAATATGCCGAACAGACCGGCACGGGTATCGAGGAGGCCGCGAGAGCCTGCCGATACGCCTTTCTTGAAAGCGCCGCCGAAGAGCTCGGCTGTGGCCTTATTGCAACGGCTCACAATGCCGACGATAACGCGGAGACCATGCTCCTGAACCTTGCGCGCGGCAGCGGCCTCAAGGGGCTGTGCGGCATACCGCCGAGACGCGGCAATATCGTCCGCCCGCTGCTTGGCACGACGAGGGCTCAGATCGAGGAATATCTCCGGGGAAACGGCGTTACGCACGTCGAGGACAGCACGAACGAAAGCGACGATTACACCCGAAACGTACTTCGCCATCATGTCATGCCGGTGCTCAAGGGCATAAACCCAGCGTTTTCCGAGGCTGCCTTCAGAACGGCGCGGCTGCTGCGTGAGGACGAGGAGTATCTCGGCGGCATGGCCGAGGAGGCTTACCGCGAGCACTATAAAAACGGTGCCCTGCCCGTCGCGGCACTAAGGGAGCTTCCCAAGCCCGCGGCCGTGCGGGTGCTGCGTCTCATCTGCGGCAGAGGTCTTTCCTCCGTGCATGCCGAGGCAGTATATTCTCTCTGCGAGGGCACGGGGTACAGCTCTGTCGATATCCCGGGGATGAGGGTAAGCCGTGATGCTGGCGTTTTGTATTTCGGACTTGAGTACGATGCCCTCAAGCCGCACACGCTTATTCCGGGAGAAAGCTTCGGACTGGATGAGTGCGGCCTTGCCGTAACAACGGAGCTTATTGAAAATTGTCAGGAAATTTTCAAATCGTTTAATATTTTTGACTTTAAATATGACAGTATTTGTGGTAAGATATCCCTTACGTCACGCGCAGAAGGAGATAGAATAAGACTCCGGTACCGTGGATGCACAAAAAGCCTTAAGGACCTGTTTTCCGAAAGGAAGATGAGCCGCCGTGAGCGGGACCTTACGCCTGTTATCCGGGATGAAAAGGGGCCTGTCGCCGTTTACGGCTTCGGGATCGCGGAAAGGTGCGCCGCAGAGCCCGGAGATACGGTGATAAGAGTAAAGATTAATAAATTAAATTGTACGGGGGACAATTGAAAAATGAGAAATGATATAGAGAGAGTTTTCTTTACGGAGGAGGAGATCCGCGAAAAGGTCGCGGCGCTGGGCGAGCAGATCTCAAAGGATTTTGAGGGCAAAAACCCGCTGTTCGTCGGCGTTTTGAAGGGCTGCTTCGTGTTTATGGCCGACCTTATGCGCAGCGTGAGCATACCCTGCGCCATGGATTTCATGGCCGTGTCCTCCTACAAGGGCGGAACGAGCTCCACCGGAGCCGTCGAGATCCAGAAGGACCTGGGTCAGAACATCGAGGGAAGGCACATCATCATCGTCGAGGATATACTCGACTCCGGCAACACCCTCCATTACCTCGAAAGCTACCTCATGACCCGCAAGCCTGCCTCCATAACGATCGCTACTCTCATGGACAAGCCTTCGCGCAGAACTGCCCCCGTTTACGCGAAATATTCATGCTTTGAGGTGCCCGACGAATTCGTCGTGGGCTACGGGCTCGATTATAACGAGCTTTACCGCAATCTGCCCTATATCGGGGTCCTCAAGCCCGAGATATATAATAATTGAATTGGTATTTCGCTGACGCGCATACCGCCGCTCAGCATACAAAGGACGTGATTTATTGAAACCTCAGCGCAACCGATCGAGAGACATCGGCTTTTATGTTCTGATACTGGTGCTGCTTGCCTGCACTTTGTTCACCCTCCTCAATCAGGGTGACGAAAGCGAGCTCAGCTACGCTCAGGTAAAGGATCTTTTTATTGATGAGAAGGTCGAGGAATTCACCTACGACGGAACAAAAAACATCCTTCATATGAAGGTCAGGGACAGCAGCTCCGAGTCCGGATATAAGGATGTGTACTATAATATGTACAGCTTCTCCTTCTTCTATGAGGAATTGGGAGAGCTTGTCGAGCAGCAGTATGAAAAGGGCATAATCAAGGATTATCAGATCGAACCGGTTCAGTCCTCATGGTGGCTGCAGCTGATACCCTATGTTCTGTTCATAGGCTTCATGGTGTTCTGGATCGTGATGATGAACAGGGCAAACGGCGGCGGCGGTGCCGGCGGCGCGATGAAGTTCGGAAAGGCGAGGACGCGCCTCGGCAGCGAGGAGAAGAATAAGAAGACCTTTGCCGACGTTGCCGGCGCGGATGAGGAAAAGGCCGAGCTGCAGGAGCTGGTCGAGTTCCTGAAAAACCCCAAGGCCTTTACCCAGATGGGTGCAAGGATACCCAAGGGCGTTCTTCTCGTCGGCCCTCCGGGAACAGGTAAGACCCTGCTGGCCAAGGCCGTTGCGGGCGAGGCCGGAGTGCAGTTTCTGTCCATCTCAGGCTCGGACTTTGTCGAGCTTTATGTCGGCGTCGGCGCGAGCCGCGTCCGCGACCTGTTCGATCAGGCCAAAAAGGTCGCCCCGGCGATCATATTCATAGATGAGATCGACGCTGTCGGCCGTCAGCGCGGCTCCGGCCTCGGCGGCGGACACGATGAGCGCGAGCAGACCCTGAACCAGCTTCTTGTCGAGATGGACGGCTTCGGCAACAACGAGGGCGTTATCGTAATGGCGGCGACCAACCGCTCGGATATCCTCGATAACGCATTGCTGCGTCCCGGCCGCTTCGACCGTCAGGTCTATGTCGGGCTTCCCGACATCAAGGGCCGCGAGGCTATACTGAGGATACACGCCAGAGGCAAGCCCCTTGCCGATGACGTTGACCTTAAATCCATCGCAAAGGGCACGCCCGGCTTCTCCGGTGCGGATCTTGAAAACCTAATGAACGAGGCGGCTCTGCTGGCCGTGCGCCGCAAGCACCGCTTCATCACCATGGACGACTGCGACGAGGCGATACTCAAGGTCGAGATGGGTCCCGAGAAAAAGAGCCGCAAGATATCCGAAAAGGCAAGACGGCTCACGGCCTATCATGAGTCCGGCCACGCCATAGCCGCAAAATACCTTGAGCACGTCGACCCCGTTCACTATATAACCATCATCCCCCGCGGCATGGCCGGCGGCTTCACGCTGTTCAGACCCGATGAGGACGCGGAGGACTTCACCTCAAAGAGCCAGATGTTCGAGCGCATAGTGACGGCGCTGGGCGGCAGGATAGCCGAGAAGCTGTTCCTTGACGATATCTCCAGCGGCGCCTCAGGCGATATCCAGCAGGCAAGCTCCATCGCCCGCAGCATGGTCATGCGCTACGGCATGAGCGATAAGCTCGGCCCCATACTCTATGACAGCTCGGATCACAGCATCTTCATCGGCCGCGATTTCGGCACCACCAAGAGCTACTCCGAGGAGACCGCAGCCCTCATCGACGAGGAGGTAAAGCGCATCTTTGACGAGGCAGCCGAGCTCTGCGAAAAGATACTCACCGAGCATCGCGATACCCTCATCGGTGTAGCCGAGTACCTGCTTGAGAATGAGTCCATGGACCGCGAGACCTTTGATTACTACTGTGAGCACGGCACATTCCCCGAGCCGAAGCCCGCTCCCGCCATTCAGGACGATACCATCGAGCGACCCGCGAGAAAGATCGCGCGCTTTGACGACGCGCCCGATAGCGACGCCTCCGCAGGTATGGCGGATGAGCCCGACGATAAAAAGTGAAAAACAAGGGCGGTCGAAAGGCCGCCCTTAGCCAAGGAGCAGACATATGAAATTAGGTATTGTAGGACTGCCCAACGTGGGCAAATCCACCCTGTTTAACGCAATAACCAACGCCGGAGCCGAGAGCGCGAACTATCCCTTCTGCACCATCGAGCCTAATGTCGGCATGGTCACCGTTCCCGACGAGCGCCTTGATTTTCTCGCCTCCATTTACGAACCGAAGAAGTACACCCCCGCTGTCATCGAATTTGTTGACATCGCGGGACTGGTAAAAGGCGCGTCAAAGGGCGAGGGGCTGGGCAACAAGTTCCTGTCCAACATCCGCAATACCGACGCTATCGTTCACGTCGTAAGATGCTTTGACGACGAGAACGTCATCCACGTTGAGGGCAGCACAGACCCCAGGCGCGATGTTGAGATCATTGACCTTGAGCTCATCATGGCGGACATGGAAATGGTCGAGCGGCGCATAGAAAAGGCAAATAAAAACGCCAAGGGAGATAAAAAATATCTGCACGAGGCCGAGGTGTTCAAGGCTCTGCTCGAGCATCTGAACGAGGGCAGGAGCGTGCGCAGCTATGAGTGCGCGCCGGAGGATATGGAGCTTATCGCCACCAGCGACCTGCTGACGATAAAGCCCATTATCTACGCTGCGAATATGGACGAGGACGGCGTCTCAGATTATGAGAACAACCCATACTATCAGCAGCTTTGCTCGATAGCGGAGGCTGAGGGCGCACAGGTGCTGCCCATATGCGCAAAGCTTGAGGAGGAGATCGCCGCGCTCGAGCCCGAGGAGCGGGATATGTTCCTTGAGGAGCTGGGGCTCAGCCAGTCCGGCCTTGACCGCATGATAAAGACCTCATATTCGCTGCTGGGGCTAATATCCTTCCTGACCTGCGGTCCCGATGAATGCAGGGCATGGACGATAAAGCGCGGCACAAAGGCGCCTCAGGCGGCGGGGAAGATACATACCGATTTCGAGCGCGGCTTCATCCGCGCCGAGATAGTAGCCTTCGACGATCTCAAGGCCTGCGGCAGCATGGCGGCGGCCAAGGAGAAGGGCCTTGTGCGCTCCGAGGGCAAGGACTACGTCATGAATGACGGTGACGTCACTCTCTTCAGGTTCAACGTCTGATGGAAAATCTGATGTTCGTTCTCGAGCTCATAGGCGCGGCAGCTTTCGCAATCTCGGGAGCAATGGCCGCGATAAAGAACAGGGCCGATATTTTCGGCGTGATATTCCTCGCCGTGACGACCGCTCTCGGCGGCGGCGTTATCAGGGATGTTCTGCTGGGCAACCTTCCGCCGAAAATGTTCGTGAGCTACGCATATTTTTCGGTGTCGGTGCTCGCGGCTGTCGTGGTTTTTGCCGACGCATATATCCGCAGGGAAAAGTATCTTCTGCACAGGGACAGGCTGGACGCCGTCAATAATATATTTGACGCCGTCGGTCTCGCCGTGTTCACGATCTCCGGCATGAACACGTCCATGGCGGTCAGCGACAATGTGCTGCTCATCCTCATCCTCGGCATGGCCACGGGCATCGGCGGCGGTATGCTGCGCGACGTGATGACAAACACCATGCCCAAGGTGCTGAGAAAGCGCATATACGCGGTCGCGTCGCTGCTGGGCGGCGGGCTTTACTACGGCCTGCATGCTCTCGGAGTGAAAGAGACCGTCGCGGCGGTCTCCGGAATGCTGCTCATTGTCGGCCTGCGGCTGCTGGCAACGGGCTATAAATGGAACCTGCCCGCGGTCAGGACCGATTGAGCGCCGGCCTGCGGCTGCGCACGGTTAATTTTCTGTTAATATCCAAAATTTTGATTGACACGACGGCATAGTGCGTGGTATCATCAGAAACACTAAAAGGGAGTAGCGTGCGTCCCTGTTTGGGGCGTTCAGCGTGTCGTCATCACGACCTGACGGTTCGGCATGCTGAGTACTGTACTGTATTTGCAAGACTTTTACGGCAATATTAAATGCCGTAGAAGTCTTTTTTTATAAGGGTCAAACCGGATAGGGGAAAAACAGCCTGACACAGGCTCTTTTCCATCCGGTTTGACTCCAAAAAATGAAAGGAATTGAATAAAACAAAAATGGACTCAGACTCGATATTGCCTCAATTGCTGCTGCAATTTATCCTGATAGCGGTGAACGCGCTTTTTGCGGCGACGGAGATAGCAGTGATCTCACTCAATGAGACTAAGCTGCGGCGCATGGCGGAAGGTGGAGACAAAAAGGCCGGCAGGATGCTGAAAATGGTTACGGAGCCGACGGGCTTTCTGTCGGCTATACAGATATGCATAACGCTGGCGGGCTTTCTCGGCTCTGCGTTCGCGGCGGATAACTTTTCCGACCGACTGGTGAATTGGCTCGTGAACGACTGCGGCTTTACCGGGATAAGCGCCGAGACGCTGGATGTTATATCTGTAGTCGCTATCACGTTGCTCCTGTCGTACTTCACCCTTGTACTCGGCGAGCTCGTACCCAAGAGACTTGCCATGAAGCGACCCGAGGGCATTGCGCGCGCCGTGAGCGGACTGATGATCGGGATGTCGTCTTTCCTCAGACCTATAATATGGCTGCTCACCGTTTCGACAAATGGAGTGCTCAGGCTGTTCGGGATCGACCCAGGGGATACGGCGGAAGAGGTATCCGAGGAAGAGATAATAATGATGCTCGACGAGGGCGAGGAGGCAGGCTCGATAGAAAGCAGCGAGAAGGAACTCATCAAGAATGTTTTTGCGCTCAACGATACCAGCGCCGAGGACGTAATGGTACACCGATCGCAGGTCACTTTCCTCTGGAGGGACGATGAGCAGTCTGAGGTCCTGAGCAGGATAGCCGAGAGCGGTTACTCGCGATTTCCTGTGTGCGGAGAGGATATTGACGATATAGTTGGCATCCTGTACGCAAAGACATATCTCACCGCCGTAAGCTGCGGCGAAGCAGAAGGCATTGATGGATTCCTGCTGCCTGTTCGCTTTGTGCATGCAAGCACGCGTATAAACAGCATACTTCTTGATATGCAGCGCGAGCATGCGCATATGGTCATAGTAGTAGATGATTTCGGCGGAGTGATCGGCGTCATCACCCTTGAGGATATACTTGAAGAGCTCGTCGGCGAGATATGGGATGAAAGCGACGAGATAATAGAGGAGATATCGAAGCAGCCCGACGGAAGCTATCGCATCCTGTGTTCGGCAGAGCTTGACGCTTTACAGGCTGCCCTTGAATGCGGCATCGACAGCGAGGCGGATACAGTGAGCGGCTGGGTCATAGAAAAACTCGGCGGCATACCCGAAGAAGGAGAGTGCTTTACAGACAGCGGGCTGCATGTCACCGTGACGGAGACCGACAGCAGGCGAGTGCTGGAAATAAACGTGATCATAGCTGAGGAGGATGGCATATGAAATACTATTGTGAAGATAAAGACACAGTTGTTTCACGGCTTGACAGCAGCGAAAACGGCTTAAGTCAGGCGGAGGCGGAGAAAAGACTTGCAGAAAGCGGCGCCAATAAGCTGCAGGAAGCAAAAAAGGACTCCCTGTTAAAGCAGTTTTTTAAGCAGCTTACAGACCCGATGATAATAATCCTGCTGTGCGCGGCCGCCATAAGCGGCGTGCTCGCCGTGACGCATGGCGAGAGCTTCGCGGATGTTATCATCATCCTTTTCGTCGTCATCGTCAACGCCGTTTTGGGCGTGTATCAGGAGAATAAGGCCGAAAAGGCCATTGAAGCGCTCCAGCAAATGTCGGCGGCCACGTCGAAGGTGCTGCGCGACGGAAAGATCGCCGTCATCCACAGTGAGGACATCGTCGTGGGCGACGTCGTTCTGCTTGAGGCCGGAGACGCGGTCCCCGCCGACGGCAGGATAATCGAAAACGCGAGCCTGAAGATCGAGGAGGCCGCGCTCACGGGCGAATCGGTGCCGGTCAGCAAGTTCATCGACATTATAGAGCTTGCCGACAATCAGCCGGACGTACCCCTCGGCGACCGCAAAAACATGGCGTACATGGGCTCGACCGTCGTTTACGGCCGCGGCGCGATGATAGTCACAGGCACGGGCATGGACACCGAGATGGGCAAGATAGCCGACGCCCTTGCCAGGGCCGAGGACGGCCAGACCCCGCTGCAGATAAAGCTCACTCAGCTCAGCAAGATACTGACTTGGCTTGTGCTGGGCATCTGCGCCGTCATATTCGCCGTGCAGCTTATCAGGGCAGGCGGCCTGAACTTTGAGGTCGTCATAAACTCCTTCATGGTGGCCGTTTCGCTGGCCGTCGCCGCGATACCGGAGGGACTTGCCGCGGTCGTGACGGTCGTCCTGTCCATCGGCGTTACCAATATGTCTAAGCGCAACGCGATAATACGCCGCCTCACCGCCGTCGAAACTCTCGGCTGTGCGCAGATAATATGCTCGGATAAGACCGGCACCCTCACTCAGAACAAAATGACGGTCGTGGACTTCTTCGGTGAGAGCGAGCGGAAGCTTTCAAAGGCAATGGCGCTTTGCTCCGACGCGGAGATAGACGAGGAGGGCGTCGTGACCGGCGAGCCCACCGAGGCCGCGCTCGTGGCCTGGGCTGATAAGCTGGGGCTCAGCAAGACACGTCTGAAGGAGGAACTTCCCCGCTGCGGCGAGGCGCCCTTTGACTCCGGCAGAAAGATGATGAGCACCCTGCACATTACCGATAACGGCGTCGTGCAGTATACCAAGGGCGCGCCAGACGTGATAATCGGCAGATGCACCCATTATCTCGAGAACGGCAAGGCAGTTCCCATGACCGAGGAATACAAGGCCCGGATTCTGAGCAGCAACAAGGCGATGGCGGATAAGGCGCTGCGCGTCCTCGCCTGCGCGATGCGCAACTGGGAGAGCCGTCCTGAAAGCAGCGAGCCGGAGTTTCTTGAGCGCGAGCTTTGCTTCGTAGGCCTTGCCGGAATGATAGACCCGGTGCGCCCCGAGGTCAAGGCGGCTATCGAGGAGTGCGTCGGCGCCGGCATAAGAGCCATCATGATAACCGGCGACCACGTCGATACGGCGGTTGCGATAGCAAAGGAGCTGGGCATTCTCCGCGAGGGCGACAGGGCCATAACGGGCTCGGAGCTGTCCGCCATGAGCGACGAGGAGTTTGAAAAGCAGTTTCGCAGCATAAGCGTTTACGCGCGCGTGCAGCCTGAGCACAAGACAAGGATAGTCAACGCGTGGCGCGGAGCGGGATTTGTCACCGCGATGACCGGTGACGGCGTAAACGACGCGCCCTCGATAAAAAGCGCCGATATAGGCGTGGGTATGGGTATCACCGGAACGGATGTGACCAAAAACGTCGCCGATATGGTGCTTGCCGACGATAACTTCGCCACCATCGTCGGCGCGGTCGAGGAGGGGCGGCGCATTTACGATAACATCCGCAAGGCCATCCAGTTCCTGCTCGGCTCGAACATGAGCGAGGTCATCAGCATTTTCGTCGCAACGATAATGGGCTTTGTTATCCTAAAGCCTGTGCATCTTCTGTGGATAAACCTTGTGACGGACTGCTTCCCGGCGCTGGCGCTGGGCATGGAGAGAGCGGAGGGCAATATAATGCGCCGCAAGCCCAGGCCCGCCAAGGCCGGCATATTCGCCGGAGGCATGGGCTTTGACATAGCCTATCAGGGCACGCTCGTGGCCCTGCTCGTGCTGGCGTCCTACTTCGTGGGGCATTTCATCGAGACCGGCACATGGGCGATAACCAACAGTGCCGACGGCACCACTATGGCGTTTCTTACAATGTCCATGGCCGAGATATGCCACAGCTTCAATATGCGTTCCCTGCGCGGCTGCATCTTCACCATGGGCTATACCAACAAGGCGCTCAACTGGGCTGCTCTCGGCAGCATAGCCGCCACCACCGCAGTGTGCGAGATCCCCGTGCTGGCAAACGCCTTCGGCTTCACTCCCGTATCCCTCGGAGAGTACGCGCTTGCAATGGGAATCGGTATGCTCGGAATGTTCATCGTTGAGATAGTAAAGACCTTCCAGCGCAGGGCGATGGCCCGCAGAGGGGAAATTTGAAAAATGCGGTTGACATCGGCCTTGTCGGGTGATAATATTTATTAACCAGCGATGACGGAGAACGATGGTATCAAAACCGTCCAGAGAGAAAAGCCGAGGCTGCAAGCTTTTCCGGGGATGATATCGGAGACCGCTCCCGAGCCGAAGCAAGGAAATGTGCTTCCGCGCCGCGCCCGTTAAGCGCAGGATGAGTTTTATCAAGGTGGGACCGTGTAAAATTTTTACGCCCTTGACGCACAGCGTCAGGGGCGTTTTTGTTTCAGAAGGAGAAATATTATGGACGAGAACAGATACACATTTGAAAATCCCGAATTTAAGGACACCTATCGCCACACCACGAGCCATATCCTGGCTCAGGCCGTAAAGCGCCTGTACCCCGAGGTCAAGCTGGCCATCGGCCCGGCGATAGAAAACGGCTTTTACTACGACTTTGACGCGCCCTTTGCCATCACTCCCGAGATACTCGAGAAAATCGAGGCAGAGATGCGCAAGATCTGCAAGGAAAAGATAAAGCTCGAGCGTTTTGAGCTGCCCCGCGAGGAAGCTATAAAATTCATGGAAGAGCGCGGCGAGCCATATAAGGTCGAGCTCATAAACGACCTGCCCGAGGACGCGGTCATCTCCTTTTATAAGCAGGGCGATTTCACCGACCTGTGCGCAGGACCGCATCTCGACTCCACCGGCAGGGTCAAGGGCAACGCTATAAAGCTCACCTCCTGCACCGGCGCATACTGGCGCGGCGACTCCGACCGCAAAATGCTCCAGCGCGTTTACGGTACCTGCTTCCAGAAAAAAGACGAGCTGGACGCGTATCTTGCCCGCATCGAGGAGGCAAAAAAGCGCGATCACCGCAAGCTGGGCAAGGAGCTCGGCCTGTTCATGCTCACCGAGGAAGGCCCCGGCTTCCCCTTCTTCCTGCCCAAGGGCATGGTGCTGAAAAACACCCTTATCGACTACTGGCGCGAGGTGCACAAGCGCTACGGCTATGTGGAGGTATCCACACCCATGATCCTGAACCGTCAGCTCTGGGAGACCTCCGGCCACTGGTTCCACTACAAGGACAATATGTACACCACCGTCATCGACGACGAGGACTTTGCGATAAAGCCTATGAACTGCCCCGGTGGTATGCTCGTTTATAAGTCCGAGCCGCATTCCTACCGCGACCTGCCCCTGCGCGTGGGCGAGCTGGGCGTTGTCCACCGCCACGAGTTGTCCGGCGCGCTGCACGGCCTGTTCCGAGTAAGGTGCTTTACTCAGGACGATGCGCATATCTTCATGACATGGGACCAGATGAAGGACGAGATTAAGGGCGTAGTCAAGCTCTTTGACGAGGTGTATTCTCTCTTCGGCCTGCCCTACGAGATAGAGCTTTCCACCATGCCCGAGGACCACATGGGCGACGAGGCCGACTGGGAGTTTGCCCAGAACACCCTCAAGGAAGCCATCACCGAGATGGGCAAGAGCTATGTAATCAACGAGGGCGACGGCGCTTTCTACGGCCCGAAGCTCGACTTCCATCTTGAGGACTCGCTGGGACGCACATGGCAGTGCGGCACCATCCAGCTCGATATGCAGCTTCCCGAGCGCTTTGAGCTCGAGTATGTGGGCGCAGACGGCGAAAAGCACCGCCCCGTTATGATACACCGCGTCGTGTTCGGCTCGATAGAGCGCTTCATCGGCGTCATAACCGAGCACTTTGCAGGCGCGTTCCCCACATGGCTTGCGCCCGTGCAGGTCAAGGTCATGCCCATCACCGACCGCGTTGCCGGCTATGCCGAGTCCGTCGCGGCAAAGCTGAACGAGCACGGCATCCGCGTCGAGACCGACCTCAGGAACGAGAAGATCGGCTATAAGATCCGCGAGGCCCAGACCCAGAAGATACCCTATATGCTCATCGTGGGCGATAAGGAAGCCGAAAACGGCACCGTGTCCGTGCGCACACGCGCAGGCGGAGACGAGGGCGCGGTCGCAGTCGAGGACTTTATTGAAAAGATCTCGGCCGAGATATCCAGCCGCGCAAGATAAGGCAGGGCAGAGCGATGAAGCTGTTGTTCAGGCAGCGGTTTTTCTCGTGGCTGGACAGCTACGACATATTCGACGAGCGCGGTGATACCGTATTCACGGTAGAGGGCAAGCTCGCGTGGGGCCACACCCTGCATATACTCGACCGCCGCGGCGAGCACGTCGGAACGGTAAAGGAACGGATAATGGCCCTGCTGCCGAAGTTTGAGGTTTATGTGCATGACGAGTACGTCGGCTGCATATCAAAGGAGCTGACCTTTTTTAAGCCCGCCTATAACATCGATTTCAACGGCTGGCACGTCGAGGGAAGCTTCCTGGAGTGGGATTATTCGGTCGTTGACGGCGGCGGCAGACAGATAGCCCAGGTCAGCAAGGAAATATTTAACCTCACCGACACCTATTCCATCGAGGTTTTTGACAGCGCAAACGCGCTTTACGCGCTTATGCTCGTCTTAGCCATCGACGCCGAAAAATGCTCAAGAGATTAAGCAAAAAGCAAGTCCTTCATATCGAAGGACTTGCTTTTTCAGTTAGTGTTGTAGTATTCGACCGCGGCCTCCGTGGTGAGGATGAGGTCACACTTGCCGTTGTCAAGGGCGTTGAAGTAATCCGTCGTGCCGCCCTGAACGCGGGTTATCTGGCCGAGCTTGCGGCTTACTGATTTGTTGTCCTCCATGATATCGAGGCAGTACTGGGTGGTGCCCATATAAAGTACCTTGTCGCGTACCGAGCTGCCGTTTGAGGACTTGCCCGCCAGCACGAGGTCGGTGGACATATATGTAACAAGTATCGTGTAGTCGGGGCACTCCTTGTCCAGCACGACGCCGCCCCATGCGCAGTCGATGTTGCCGGAGTTCAGCTCAACGTAAGCATCCTCGGAGTGAATGGGCTGGACCTTCAGCACCCAGCCGAGCTTATCGCATACTTTCTGAGCAAGCTCGACGTCAAAGCCCTCGTACTCTACGCCGTTTGAGTAGCACATCGGGAAGGAGTCGAGGTCTACGCCTATGATGAAAGTCCTCGGCTCGACATAGCCGATGTCATCCAATGCGTTTTTCTTCTTCGGGAAGCTGACGGTGCTGTCATCCCCGAACCATTTATAGCACAGCTCGTCTATCGTGCCGTCATATGAAAGCTCCTTGAGAGCCCTGTCGATATAGTGATAGGTGGAGTCGCCGTTTCGGAAGCCGATGGAGTATTCCTGCGTGCCGAGCGTCTTGACGACCCTGTATTTGCCGCCGCCTCCGCAGGCGCACAGCCCAAAGACCATGATGACCGCCAGCGTAAGACAGATAATTCTCTTTTTCATTAAGGTATACCGCCTTTCGATGAAATGATACCTAATAAACGCAAATAAATCAAGGGCCAATTTCAGCCGTTAGCTTCCCCAGTATCGCGGCTTTACCCGTCAGCTTCATGGAACTGACTTTGCCGCCGCGCAGCACGGCCTCGGCCGAGAGCACGCCGCAGGGCTCGCTCAGGGATATGCTTACATCCCCGCCCCGGGCGCAGGCGAGGTACGCGGCGGCTGCCGCGGTGCCGCTTGCGCAGGAGCTTTCCCAGACCGCCGTGTCCGTCGAGGCGACATACACCAGCGGCTCAAGGCTGCCGGCGGACTCGTCATAGAACATGAGCCCCAGAGCTTCGGAATCAAGCTGCCTGCACCAGTCGGCAATGCACCGCTGCGCCGTTTCGCGGGACAGCCCGCCGCTTACGATGCTGTGGCATATGCCCGGAAAGCGCACGAGAGGTAGGGTGAAGGTGTCATCACCGAGGCGGAAATCAAAGCTGCAGACCGACTCGGGCAGGGGCATGGATACCGTGCCGCAGTAACCGCCGGACTCTGCGCAGATTTTGACGGGCACGACATCGGGAGCGCCTGAGACCTCGAGCACAAGCTCGCGCGCGCTGCCGCCGTCGGGCTCAAGACAGCCGATGATTATCGCCGCCGCGGATATCGCCGCGTTGCCGCAGAACTCTCCGCCCATCATCTGAAGCCGCAGCCGCGCGCCGGCCTTTTCGGGCGCCTCGAGAAATCCCACCTGCTCGGCGTCATTATCGCGCCTGAGAAGCTCCGCCGCAATACGGCTTTGAGACTCCCGGGGAATGGGAGTCTCTACGATAAGCGTTATATTTCCTGTGGGGTCAACCTTCCAATACTCAATTATCATTTTGGCTGTAATTCCTCAAAAACTGCTTTGTGCGCTCCATGCTCGGGTTGTCAAACACCTCGCTCGGCGTGCCCTGCTCGACTATCACGCCGCCGTCCATGAAAATGACGCGGTCGGAAACGGCCTTGGCAAAGGCCATCTCGTGCGTGACGATGACCATGGTCATGCGCTCTTCGGCAAGCTGCTTTATGACCTTGAGCACCTCGCCGGTGAGCTCCGGATCGAGCGCGCTCGTCGGCTCGTCGAAGAACAAAATGAGCGGATCCATCGCCAGGGCGCGGGCGATGGCAACGCGCTGCTGCTGGCCGCCGGAGAGCTGGCAGGGATAAGCGTCGGCCTTCTCCTCAAGGCCCATTTTTTTGAGCAGCTGCATTGCCCGCTCCCTGGCTTCTTCCTTGCTGCGGCCGAGAACGCTGATCTGAGGGTCCATGAGATTTTTCAAAACGCTGTAATGCGGGAAAAGATTGAAATTCTGGAACACAAGTCCGAAGAGGCTTCGAATCTTTTTCAGCTCTGCCTTGCCTGAGTAAACGGCTTTGCCGTGCTCATTGTTTTTCGCGGCGTATTCGCCTGAATATATCAGCTCGCCGCTGTCCATCTCGGTCAGGAGCGTTGCGCAGCGCAGAAGCGTCGATTTTCCGGAGCCGGAGGGGCCGATAACAGAAACGACCTCGCCCTCGGAAACGCTCAGGCTTATGTCCTTGAGGACATGCAGCGAAGCGTTGTTGAAGCTCTTTTTGATATGATTCATTTCCAATATCTTCACGATGCATATCCTCCTTATTACTGATAATAATTCATTGATTTTTCCGCCTTGCCCATCACATAGTCGACAATGGCGTTAAACAGGAAGTAGAACACGCCTGCAACGACAAAGGGCATGAAGCTTGTCTCCGAGTTTGCTATCTGCTTGCCGATAGTGAACATTTCCTGATAGGAAACCGTAAAGGCCATGGAGGTATCCTTTACCAGAGTCACGACCTCGTTCGTGATGCTGGGCATGATGCGCTTGATCACCTGAGGCAAAATGATACGGAAAAATGTCTGGATTTTTGAATAGCCGAGTATTTCGGCGGCCTCGTATTGACCGACCGGTATGGATTCGATACCGCTTCGGTAGATCTCGGCAAAATATGCCGCGTAGTTTATCGCAAACGCGATCACAACAGGTATGAGCTTGTTTCTGGAAACGGAAAAATGAAAGAGATAATACGGACCGTAAGTAATTGCAATCAGCTGCAGCATCAGAGGCGTTCCTCTGAGAACGGAAATGACAAAACGGGTTATGTTGGATATTATCTTGCTTTTGCTCATCCTGAGCATGGCGACGCCCATGCCCAAGGGCAGAGCAAATAAAAGCGTTAAGAAAAAGATCGCGCATGTCCCGCTCAGGCCTTCAAACATTTTCGCGATCATTGTCATTAAACTCATAAATCATCCTCGCTTCAAAACGCACGCATTTCCCGAAAGCGATCATACGCTCTCGGGAAATGAGCTGCTTTTTATGTCATGCCTTAATGTAAAGAGTGCTTACTTGTTCAGGAAAATAAGGTTGTTTGCGATGTCGGGGTACTTTGCGGCGATCTCGGCGTAAGTGCCGTTTTCAACGAGCTCATCGACGGCACCCTGGATCTTATCGCAGAGCTCCTGATCGCCGGAGCGGAATGCGATGCCGTACTGCTCAGCACCGAGCTTTTCGTCAAGAATGGTGAAGCCTTCGTTTTCCTCAACGTATGCCGCCGCTACGGGGTAGTCAACGAGCACAGCGTCAACACTGCCGCCGCCGAGCTCGGTGAAGCATACCAGGAAGCTGTTGCAGGTCACGAGATCTTTAAAGGTGGCTGCCAGGTCGGAAAGATCGCCGGAAAGCAGGCTTTCACCGGAAGTGCCGAGCTGAACGGCAACTACCTTGCCGGCAAGGTCGGCGGAGGACTTGATGTCGCTGCCTTCCTTGACTACGAGGACCTGAGTGTTGTCATAGTAGGGCTCGGAGATGACGTAACCGGCGTCCTTCATGCTGTCGAGAATGGTCATGCCGGACCAAATGCAGTCGCACTCCTCAGAGTCGAGCTGAACGAGCTTCTGATCCCAGTTAACGCCGAACACCTCAAGCTTCCAGCCGAGGAGATCGCAGGCTGCCTGGCAGACCTCGATATCAAAGCCGGACAGTTCACCGTCCTCGCCGATCGAGGAGAAAGGCGGATACTCAGGGTCAACGCCCATGATAAAGGTCGTGGTATCATCGCCGGCTTTTTCGCCGCTGCCGCCGCAGGCGCACAGCGCAAACACCATCATAAGTGCAAGCATCATTGCAATTATCTTCTTCATTTCTTTTTCCTCCAAAACAATGAATTAACTAAGTGGTTTGTTATCACGTTGCTATAATAACACATTAGCGAAATAAAGCAAGTGTTTTTTCGATATTTTACTGTGCATTTTTTGCACAGTAAAATTATACACTTTTGTAGCAAAGCCGCTTTAATTCCTATTAAAATCATGGTATATTAAATTCACATAGAATTAATAGGAATAAACAACGCCGATCGATACAGAATTATAGTATAATCAGCCTGGCCCCGAATCAAGCGGAGGTGATAATATGAATGTTACAAGTAAAGGGCGCTATGCCCTGCGGATAATGATCGACCTTGCCCAGCACCGCGATGAGGGCTATATCTCGCTCAAGACCATTTCCGACCGGACGCAGCTTTCGATGAAGTACCTTGAAATGATAGTCGGAAACCTGAAAAAGGCCGAGCTGGTGGACAGTACGCGCGGTAAGGAGGGCGGATATAAGCTCAACAAGACGCCGGAGGAATACAGCATCGGCGAGATACTCCGCTGTATCGAAGATAACCTCGCTCCTGTGTCCTGTATAAAGGAAGGGGAGATACAGTGCGACCGCTCCGGTGCCTGCCTCACGGTTCCCATGTGGAAGGAGCTCGACGATATAACCAATGCTTACCTCGATACGGTATCATTAGAAGACCTGCTCACCGGAGACAAGTGGAGACAGCAAAAAGCTGTTGACTAATGTGCAGTAAAGTGTTACAATTCCCACAGAATTAATAGGATATACGAAAGGAAGATAAAAATGTTTGTTTATGCAGATAACGCGGCGACCACCGCCGTCAGCAAGACCGCTGTCGACGCAATGATGCCCTACCTCACAACCCTGTACGGTAATCCTTCGAGCCTGTACGGCTTCGCTCAGAAGGCAAAGGAAGCTCTTGAAGCGGCGAGAAAGACCGTCGCCGACATAATCGGCGCGGAGCCAAGAGAGATCTACTTCACCTCCGGCGGCTCCGAGGCGGATAACCAGGCCATTGTTTCCATGGCAAAGTTCGGCGCCATCAAGGGCAAGAAGCACATAATCTCCACCAAGTTTGAGCACCACGCTGTGCTGCACACCCTCAAGCAGCTTGAAAAGCAGGGCTTTGAGGTCACCTTGCTCGACGTCCACGAGGACGGCGTGGTCCGTCTCGAGGATGTTGAGAACGCCATCCGCGAGGATACCGCGCTCGTGACCATAATGTTCGCAAACAACGAGATCGGCACCGTGCAGCCCATCAAGGAGATCGGCGAGCTGTGCCGCTCAAAGAAGATCCCCTTCCATACCGACGCGGTTCAGGCGGCCGGCCATATGCCGCTGAATGTTGTGGATATGAATATCGATCTGCTGTCCATGTCCGGCCATAAGTTCCATGCCCCCAAGGGCGTAGGCGTACTGTACGCTAAGCGCGGCCTGCCGCTGTTCAATATAATCGAGGGCGGTGCTCAGGAGCGCGGCAAGCGTGCAGGCACCGAGAATATCCCCGGTATCGTCGCTCTGGCGGCGGCGCTCAAAGAGAGCGTCGACAACATGGAGGAAAACACCGCGAAGATCATCCCCATGCGCGATAAGCTCTTTGCGGAGCTTTCAAAGATACCTCACTCCAAGATCAACGGCTCCCTCGAGCATCACGTTCCCGGTACCGTGAATATGTGTTTTGAGGGCATCGAGGGCGAGAGCCTCCTGCTTCTGCTGGACGCCAAGGGCGTCTGCGCATCCTCCGGCTCTGCCTGCACCTCCGGCTCCCTTGACCCCAGCCATGTGCTGCTGGCCCTGGGACTGCCCCACGAGGTCGCCCACGGCTCGCTCCGTCTGTCCATCGGTGAATACAACACGATGGAGGAGATAGACCACATCATCAAGGTAGTACCCGAGGTCGTTTCCTATCTCCGCAGCATCTCCCCTGTGTGGGAGGATCTGGAGACCGGAAAAAGGCCCCATCTCATTTAATAAATAACAGCGTTTAAACAGGAGGGAAATATTATGGCACTCTATAGTGAAAAAGTAATGGACCATTTCCAGAATCCCCGCAATGTGGGCAAGATGGATGACGCAAGCGGCGTCGGCGAGGTCGGCAATGCAAAGTGCGGCGACATCATGAAGATGTACATCAAGGTCGAGGACGGTATAATCGTCGACTGCAAGTTCAACACCTTCGGCTGCGGCAGCGCTATCGCCACCAGCTCCATGGCGACCGAGATGATAAAGGGAAAGCCCGTAGAGGAGGCGCTCGAGCTGTCAAATCAGGCGGTCGTCGAGGCTCTGGACGGTCTGCCCACTCACAAGATCCACTGCTCCGTTCTGGCCGAGGAGGCCGTCAAGGCAGCCGTAAAGGATTATTACGACAAGAACGGCATTGAGTACGACAAGGAAAAGTTTGCCCAGACCCATGACTGCGACCACTGCGTCGACTGATATTCGGATCTGAACAATAAAAATCCCGCAATCCTTGGCTTAACAGCGATAAGGAAGTAATTCAAACTTATCACTGTTAGCTGACGAATTCGGGTGTGCAGCACATAAGCAAAGAGCGAAGGTGTCCTGAAGGACACTTTCGCTTTTTGCTTCTCAATTATTGTTGTTCCGCCCAGTCACGCAGGCGGTTGGTTTCTGGCCGCATCCACAAGAATCAGAGTCAGACCGATATATCCGGCAAGAACCAATGCGATCAGAGACAACAGCACAAGACAAATGATGCGCAGTTTCGGCTTTTCTCGCAAATACCGAAAGGCCAGCACTATGCCTGCCACTGCCAGTGCCAGCAGCACAGCGGCAGTTCCCAGCGTCATGTGTTTGTTACCTTCTTATAGAGTGTATCCTCCACGCGCAGCGTGTCGATCATATCGGTGAACCAGCGCAGCTCACCCAAAAATTTCTGGCGCAGTACTTCCACATCAGCATTACTATTCCCAAGTTCAAAGAAGTCGCGCCCGGTCTTGACCGCAACGTGCATCTTTCCGTCCCGCAGGAAAGACATATAGACAGTGCCGCCGCTCTTGTCCGCCATGTTGGTAATATATTCCATCATGTGCGGTGTGAGGATGTAGTACGCTTCCTGCGGATCATCCGCTCTGACACAGAAGCGCTTGCCAAACTGCTCGTTATCCATCGTGACATTGCTTTTCATACTTCTGCGGTCTTTTTTGCCCCACTCGGAGATGTATACTTGGCCGGCAAGTTCCTTACCGAAGTCGCAAATAAGCCACTGCCCCTTAAAGTGTGTAGTGCTGCTCCTCTCCGTGTGTCCGTCTTCGTCGGTGTACTCTGTCTCATTGATAAGCTCGATGTCGCTCAGCTCAATGTTCAGCCCATTGTAGACCGCCTTGATATGATCACTGCCGGTCGCCCTATTATAATCGAACGGAAACACCATGTAGCCAGGCTCTAATCTGCCCCAAGGGTTATATTCCACGGTATCTCCCAGTGTCTCCTTCAGCACACTGCTGATGATATTATCGCTAAGCAACTTTTTAATCGCGCCGGAGGCCTTGGACCACTGAGCCCCGAACACCATTGTGATTATCATCAAAACGAAAAAAATGCGAGTTTTCCCATTACTAAACTGATCACTAATCCCGCACAGCATCCGTAAGTCAGAATCTTGAAAATTAAATCCTTGGTTTGCAATGATTGGAGCTGGGATTCCAACTCTTTATTCGTCATCATTTGCTTTTCTTCCATAATGATCAATTCCTTTCTCAGAACGACATTTTTACATCTTCGCGCTTACTTGCGTCCGCGGCGAAGAATTCCTTCGGCTGGCGCGAGCCTGCCAGAAGCTTAGCCGGGAACATAGCGATCGCCGTATTGTAGGCGGTGACGCTGCTGTTATACAACCGCCGCGCCGCCTGTAAATGCTCTTCCGCGTCGCGGATCCCCCGCTGAAGCTCTACGAAAACATCGCTGGAGCGAAGCTCCGGATAGTTCTCTGCCACGGCAAAAAGCCTTCCGCTCAGGGCGTCCATCTTCTGTTGGGCGTCGTTCATCTCCGCAATGCTCATGCCGCGGCGCAGCTCGATAACCTTTGTGAACAGCTCGCTTTCATGCGCCATATAGCCTTTGGCGGTGTCCAACATTTTGATCAGCATATCGTAGCGCTTGGTCAGCGCAACCTCTATGCCGGAGAGTCCCTCCTGCACACGGATCTCTTTTTTCTTGAAGCCATTGACCGTTCTGATGCACCAGAAAACGATGGCCAGAACTACGATCAGAATAACAATTCCCGGAGTCATAACAAATTCTTCCTTTCTCTTTTTTTAATCCCGCCCCGCAAAAAGGGCTATATTTTCCCGCAGGAATCCCGCAGGATGTCGATCAGATTGCACACCGGGGTCAGCGAGATTGTGCGGCAGCACCGTGTTCACCACAATGATCTGCCCATCCTCCGTGACATCTGCGTAGTAATACGTGCCGTCCGCGCGGTTTTCGGATTGCAGGGTTTCCATATTGGTAAAGGGCAGCGCATTGCCCATCAGTACCGGAACCGCATCACCGTCGTCCGGGACCGGGCCGCCTCAGCCTTCATCCTAACCGAGCTGAGATTCCTCCGGCTGGTACACAAACTGTTCGCTCTCCGCATCCCAGAACCACACCATCAGCAGCTCATTGCCGCCGTCATTGAACTTCATGGTCACGTCACTGTTGCCGTCGCCGTTCAGGTCGGCGAAGTCAATACCTTGGAACAGATCCCACACGTTGTCCCCAAATGTGATCGGGTATTCCACACCGCCAAACAGAATCTGATCTTCCAAATCGTAATAGAAGGTGGCGTCCGCTTTGTGGACGCACACCAGCACCACGGTGTCCTCCCCGTCGCGGGTTATGGTGCCAGCGTCGCGCACAATGCCCCACGTGCGCCAGTCGTCTCCAATAATTTCGATTTCGCCGCTCACTCTGCTGAACGTACCAAAGGAGTCGATGTACAACGTATTATCGTCCTCACTGCCAAACAGCTTGCGGTCAATCCGGCACTTGTGGGCAATGCCCTCCTGCTCGCTATAGACATACATGCAGCGGTATTCCTTCACATACTGGAGCTGGCCGCTGGAAATCACGTCGTTATTGGCATCATACAGTTCGTAGAAGTAGGTTCCATTGTTTTCCGACACACAGATATAGCTGTTATCCTCAAGATACCAATAACCCAGATATTCGTCGTAAGTGTCTTCTAAATTGCCATCGATTGAATCGTCGAGAACTATATTCTCGAGGGTTTCCGGAGCGTTACTGCCGCAGGCCGCCAGACATAAACAGACAACCACTGCCAGCAGCAGCGCAAAATTCTTTTTCAAAAGATTCATCATTTTTATCTTTCCGTTTACTTAATCGTCCATCTCGTAATAAGTGCCTTCATCAAGCACATGCATCCGATATCTCACACCGTCATGCATGGCAGAATCCGCGCAACAGGTACCGGATTTATCTGCGGAGTGGAGGATGTGCCGAAGTCCGTTTTCTGAACCTTCGGCACTGCCCTCAATAATCTTCTGTTAACCTTCTATCCCATCGGCATAATTGAAGTAGCCGGCGGTGTCAATATACAGTCTGCTGCCTTCAACTTCCACACAACCGCCGTTTAAAGCGCCTTCCTCATAACTGTAGACATAGATGCCGTTATCTCCCAATACATAAAGATAGCCCTCGTCTATCATGCCGTCGCCGGAATAAAGCTGCCATTTGCCTTCCCCATCGATCTCTATGTAGATGTTCTCGTACATGTTATCCTCATCGCAGATCCAGATACCTTCATACGCAGAGAAATCAATACCCGGTTGATCGTCCTCCTTGCTTTGGTAGAAGAAGGAATTGGTAGGTTGATTAAGATAGTATGCTTTGTCTGGATTCCACGTCCAGAGAATGGCCGATTCGCTCATATCCGAATGAGAGATGTATACGTACAAATCGCTGTAGCCGTTACCGGTAAGGTCATCCGTTTCGACGGAACTGATGTGCCAGTCATTGTCGCCTTCGCGGAACCTTTCCACCGGAAGATCAACGGTTTCAAACAGCGCATAATCACCATCGTCGTAATAGATATAGATCTTTTCCTGGTCGTGGGTGAAACACACATCAATCAGCTTATTGTCCCAAATCATGATGCCATAGGCCTCGATAGCATCGGGGTCACTCAATTTGTCACCCGAGCTGCCGCAGCCGGTCAGTAAAGCAAGGCTGAACAGTGCCAGCGCCAGTATACACAATGCTTTTTTTATGTTTTTCATATTGTCCTCCATCAAATCATGTTTTACCAGGGATTCTCCAAGGTTTCACCGGTGGAGCTCATATAAAGCGTTTTCCAATCCAACTCTGCCTCATCCATCTCACCATCATCCCAGAAAATCAGTATCGTAGTATCATCCATTTCCCACGTACCGGTTCGGGTCTCGCCATTGTAGAAATAACAGTTCACTGTATACTCCCGGTAGAATTCAAGGGAATAGTCCTCGCCTGAGAAGCTTTCATTCGTCAGATTATATTCCGTCAAAAGCGATGCATTGTCCAGAGCGTCCTCATGAATGTAATAGTCGTCTCCATTGGAAGCGTCAGACCAGCGTACCAGGACCTGCCCATCCGAAACCAGATAGTACATGTCAAACGCAGATGCAGACAGCTCGATCTGCTGGCGGAATACGGTTGTATCCCCCACATACTCATCGAATTCGCTGTAGGTATAGGTTCCTTCCGTACCGTACCAGGAGTAGGTCCCATCCTCATTCAAAGTCAGGACCGTCGCGTACTCCGAATCATGATCGCCTCTCAAGTACCAGTTGCCATAGTAAGACGAGGAAAGTTCCGGTTTATCCATAAAGTCGGGATAGCCCTTCACCCAGTAGGTTTCACCGGTATCAGTTACCAGCGTATCCGCGTCGCCGATCGGGATATCCACATCCCCGATCAGCGGAACATCCGACAGTGTAAGGATCGTTCCATCGGTAGAAGCAGCTCCGGTATATCCGGTCCGATCGCCATACTGGTCATATTCTTCCCAGATTCCGTTTGCCGCATCGAGATAAATACAGATCAGTGCCGACGTGGTCGAACCGAGTCCTTCTACCGGAGACCAGTACCCTACCAGATCATCGAGGGTGATCTCACCATCATTGCTGACTTCTCCTTCATCACCGCCGCAGGCGGCCATGCTCAGGCACATAATCAGCGCCAGCAAAAGACTTGTGCATTTTTTCCAATTTTTCATGCGTCATTCCTCCTGCGATCAGTCGAAGTAGTCGCCCCAGCTGTCCTCATAATAGTATTCGTCATCATAGTAGTCGCCGGGGTCGGACCATGGATCGTAGTCATCGTAATAATAGTCGTCGTCATAGTCCCAGCCGGCGTCGTTCGACTCCATGTATTCGCCGGAGTCGCTGTCAATGTAGCCGTCCGAGCCGAAGCCGATGAACTCGTTTTCATAGCCGTTCCAGTACCAGATGTCGCCGTCCTCGTCGTACCAGTAATAGGGCGTTCCGTAGTCGCCGCTGTCGCCGCTGCTGCCGGAGCCGCCGGGCTGCGCGGGACGCTCCTTCGGCGCGGTGCTCCAGCCGGGGTCATAGGAGATCGTATCAAGGATATTGCCGCAGATGTCAACGTAGTTCTGGATGCGGCTGTCCAGCGCGGTGGCGATTGCGACAAGCGCATAGCCGGTCGGGCCGTAATAGCGCACCTCCATGCAGGCGCGCACGGGCTGAGACAGATCGCCTGATGCGAAGATCGTACTGTCGAACCACAGATAGCCGGTGATACTGTAATAGTCGCCGTGGTCCTCAAAATCGGTACCGATGGATTTGAGGATCTTGTCGCCGTACATGGAATCCATAAAATCATTAAGCATTCTCACCATGTAGGACTCTGCGGTAGAGGAGCCCTTTGCCATATAGGGGTCATAGCCGGAGATCGGCTGGAAAGCGAGCAAAATGTTGGTGTAATAATCGTCCGTGCCTTCTTCCATGACTGCATTGAGGCTCACGGCGTTATGTACGTTCGGATGCGGACCCGCATTCATCTGGATGGGATAGTTGATCGAAACATCCGAGAAGTCGTCCGAGAAGTATGCGGTCTCGGTGAGTTCATCCTCCGGCGTCGGAAGAAGTATGATGTCGTCCGTGAGCAGGAGTAAATTGTCGTCCTCGTCTCTCAGATTGCCCTCGTCGGTCTGCCAGAGGGAAATCACCTCGGCCCCATCCTCCATGCAGAGTGTGATGAATCCTTCCTCCGCCACAACATAGCCGGGGCCGTACTCCTCTCCGTAGAGGTTAACGGCAGCCCATTCGCAGCTGTCATTGATGACAAAATAGAGCGGCTCGTTTTCCACCTTCCAGCTGCCGGTATAGCCGGAAATGTCGGGAAGATCAGCTTCACCACCGCCGCAGGCCACCAGGCACAGGCTCAGAACCAGCGCCAGCAAAAGGCTCGTATACTTTTTCCATCTTTTCATGTTCTTTTTCTCCTCTTGTTTCATTCAGATATTTTGGGGATCATGCTCCCGCTCCGCCATGGACAGTATTTCATCGTGGCTCAGCTCCACATTGCCGAAGCGGACAAAGATGCCGTTGGTCACGACACTGTTCCACACCTGTGGGTCGGCCAGCGGCCGGAAACGGATTTTGTCAAGGTAGGGCTTCATATCCAGCAACAGGCGGCTGCCGGACACAAAATCAACCTGCAGGACATATCCGTCCATTGCCTTGACCGCTAAAATATATTTTCTTTTCACATAAGTCCTCCTTCCTGAATTGCGCTTAAACAGCGACTGTGTTCATTCACGCAGTAAATTTTTGGGCTTTTCATAAGCTTTCGGACAGGAATCAGAATCTGTATGGTTAAAGGCCTCAGCATTGATGCAGAAGCCTCATCAACCGCGTGCCGCCTCATTGATATATCGGATGAAGCCTGCCATATTTTCGTCCGCCTCATGTTCATATTCGGAGGAAAGCGGAATGTAAAAATAGGAGTAATCCACATCGGTCTGTCCGACAGTATCAACGCTCTGTCCATCATCCCAGGTCACATCTACCAGCACGGGCTCACTGCCATCGCAGGGATAAATCACATTCCATGCGTGGCTGCTTTCTTCCGTTTCGTTGCCCCGCACCCATGCGCAGTTGATGCCAGCATATTGGCAGATCAGCGCAAAAGCTCTGGCATACCCGGCACAGACAGCGGTGTTCTGATTTTCGCCAAGCACATTGTAGGCTTCCTGTAAACCGTCAAAGCCCAATTTGCCCTCCATGCTTTTCGGGTCATAGCCCATGGGGTCGTATGTTACCTTACACGCAACATAGTCGTGTATTTTTCGTGCGTACTCTCTTTCTTCGTCATAGTCTGAAAAGCCGCCTTCGGGAGGCGGATTGTTCACAACATAGCGAAATGCTCCCAATCTGGCTTCCAGATCATACTCCGGCTTATCATACACAAGCTTGATTTTACCGTATACGCTGTCCGGATTGCCGTCATCCTTAGTGCACATATCCCAGACTTTGTATGAGCTGAACAGGTAGTAGGACATTACTTCTTCACACGCCCGCTCCAGCGCAACCGCACTCACATTGTGTGACAGCTCCCAGGATAACCGGAACTCAAATTCGGTTCTGCCATAGAGTAAGTTCCACAGCGCGTATTCAGATAACTGTTCCTGCGTTTCCAGAAACGGTATGTCCTCATACTCCTTTTCCCGCAGCTTCAGAACATCCGGCACAAGAGCCGGGACATCTTCAACCGTTAAATTGGTGACGGTCTTTGTGCCGGCAGAGTCTGATTCGGAATGCTTATCGGGCAAACTATTCTCAGGGTCGTTTCTGACGGCGCAAGCGGAAAGATTCATGCTTATAATCAGAATCAGAAGAATTATCAGGATTCTGTTGCCGCCAATTTTCGTTCGCTTCACTGTTTTCCCTCCTTTAAAAACAAAAAATCCACCGTACAACATTGTACGGTGGATTTTAAGAAATAAATATTAACCAAAGGTTAGGTATTTTGTGAGAACAGCTCGGCAAGCTGCTTTCTCTTGGTTCGGGTGTCGCCCTCGATATGAAGTTTGGAATAGATCTGATTCACATACTGCTTGACGCTGCCCTCGGAGAGAAACAGCCTTTCCGCAATCTCGCGGTTGGAAAGCCGCTGTGCCATCAGATTTACAATTTCAAATTCCCGCTGTGTCAGCGCGTCGAACGCGCCCGGGTGGGTGTTTGCCGCTTTTCGCGCTTTTGCCGCTTCGCCCAGCTCGATGATCTTCACGATCAGGTCACTCTTGATTTCCCGTGCCAGTATCGGCTGCAAGCGGTCGTAGTTCTCCACAAACGGCATCACAAAGCCGTCCGGTGCGGCATCGGAAAGCGCCCTTGAGAGCCACTCGTGCGCTTCCTTGGATTTTCCCAGCATCTCATAGGCCGCCGCGGTCTGAATGCGGATATGCAGTGCGACCAGCGCATAGTGCATTGCTTCGCACACGGCCAGTTGCCCCTCGCTGCGTCCGATCACCTTGGTATAGGCGCCTTGGGCGAGATACACCTGATTTTCGATCATTTCCATCATGGGCTTGCCCGGCGCAAGAAAATTGATTGTGGAAAGCTGATGCTCGGCAAAAACGGCAGGAATTCGTTCCATCTCGCCCACCAGGGCGTGGTAGTAGGCGCTGGTGGCAGTCCATATATTGATCCATGCGGCGTTGTGATGACGCAGCAGCTCCACGCGGCGTTCCTCAAAGGAATATCGCTGCTCCACATCAGTACACAGGGAAAGCCGCCATGCGAGGAAGTCACAGCAAAGCGCCATGTTCACCTGCCCGTTCCCCTCGATCTGCGCATAGGCGTGTTCCAGCTCGATGTGCGCGTCCGTGAAACGGCCCTGCTGAAAGGCCGCCTCTGCCCGCATGATGGTTTCCGCGCCCTGTCCGTGGTTGCCCGTGACCTTATAGTAATGGGGCATACACTCATCCATCTCGGCAAGCTCGCTTTGCAGCTCCCCCGGCGCACGATAGAACATCATCAGAACGGACGGCGAGCCGAAGGTCCAGCCGCCGCTGTTCTGGATACTGATGGCAGGGCGGGACATCTGGCTGCTGGCGCTGCGGTGCAGGCGGCTCATGGCGCTGATGTCATTGTAGCAGAGAAAGCTCATAATGAGGTCGCACTCGCCTAACAGGTTGCCGCGTTCTTCTTCAGGAAGCGCCGTATGCTCCTCAATGGAAGTCAACAGGAGTGCCTTCAACTCCATCATCTTCGGAATCTGCCGCCATGTGAACATACGGCGCATCAGCACCAGAATCGACAGAGGATGCGCTTTCAGCACGGCAGCAGGGCACGCTTCCATATCGGAGAGAACCATCTGCGGATCAAGCGAGGAGAGCAGAATACCCGCGTCTTTTTGTATGACGTGCAGCAGGGCGTCGTAATTTCCGCTTCGCCGGTAAACTGCTATGGCGTGTAAATACTGCCTGTGGTTTTCGTACCACGCTCCGAACCGCTCCAAATAGAAAGCCTGTTTTGCCTTATCCAACAACAGGAATGTGCGCTCGGCACATTCTTTCATCATGTGGTGGAAGCGGAAGGTCACACCGTCCGGCAGACATTTTACAAATGCGTTTTGCGCGGTCAATACGGCAAGCAGCTTTTCCGCATCGGCGTCTCCTGTGACGAAGCGTGCCATTTCCACGGTAAACTCATCGGCAAGCCCCATGACCGCCAAAAACTCCTGCTGCTTTTCAGGAAGCGGGTCGATCATGGCGGCGGTGAACGTGGCATAAATGTCGGAATTGTAGTCGGGCAGCGACCCATGCTCGGAGAGTGTCCGCAGGTTAAGATATACGGCGGAAAACCAGCCCTCGCTGGAATAGAGCAGGGCTTCGACCTGCGTATCGGAAAGCTCGGTACCGCATCGGTGAGCATAAATGGCAAGCTCCGTGTGGTTCAGTCGTAGCTGCTCCGTGCCAATCCGGTAAACCTTGCCCCCCAGCCGGACGGTTTCTGCGGCGGGCAGGAAACGATCCCGGCTGGCAACAATCAGGTGTACGTTACCAGGCAGACGATTTGCAAGGGTGCAGAGAAAGCCGGAAACGCGGATGTCTGTCAACAGGTGAAAATCATCGATAAAGATGTAGCAGGCGGTTTCTCCTGCCAGTTCATGACAAAGATCGTCTGCCAACAGTCCCCCGCCGGCGGCATCTGTGGGGCAGGTATAGTCCCGCAGGAAGTCAAAGCCCGCCCGTGCGAAGGCGTCCTGCACGCCTTTCCAGAAGATTGCAAGATTGTCAGAATACACGCTGATGCGAACAATTCGCAGAGGCTGCGCCTTTGCGCGTTGCTCCAGATACCAGTTCACTGCCGTTGTTTTGCCATAACCCATAGGTGCCACCACCGTGGTCAGGGCGCAGCGAGAGATGGGCCGCAGACTCTCTTGCAATCGCTCGGATATGTAAATCGTATTCAGATTCCATTTCGGTTTTGGCATAATACGTACCTCTGACTATTCTTTCTTTCACTGAACAGACAACCTAACAAACATTGTGTGGTTGTGCTATAATTGTTGAGTTTGTTGAGTACCAGTATCGTGTTTTCTGTGAGAAATATCTTTTCCAAGTGCCTCCAATTCAAACGGCACAACGACGGATTTAAGTGTTCTCGCCGCTGGTAAGCACTGAATATATCGAATGCCGTCCTTACAAAAATGTTGGACTTTACCGTGTCCCACTCCGCCGGCCGGACGATCTGCGCTGCGCCGTTTTCAAAGTCAAACCAAAGCTCGCCCCATTCGCCGTCGTTGTCCGCCTGATACAGGTAGGCAGCGGCGGCTGTTTTTTGCCCTTTTTCCGGCGCTCGGTCTGTTTCTGGGTCACGGTGTAGATCATGCCGGATTCCATGAGCTTCAGACGCAGCTTATCCACGGCTCGGCGATAGGCGCGTCCTGCCCCGCTTCCCTCGAACATGACCGCCAGTTCCTCAAAGGTTTCCTGATGTGACAGAGGGCTGACGCGCCCGAAGGTCATGCAGATAGCATTTCTCTTTTCCAGAAGCACCTGATATCTGTGTTCCAGCGCGTCAAACGCTGCCGCAACCGTCTTTGCCTGTATCCCGTTCCAGAGAATTTCGGCATAGTTCCAGCTATCGTCCCGCAGTACATCCGAAATGTTCAGCGCCTCGCAGCCGATGGTTCCGCTGGGGACTGTTTTTCCCTCATAGCTGACACTATCCTGCCAGTAGTCCAGCGTCAGCAGATTGTGTTCGGACATTGCGCCTGCCATATAGCTCCCGCCTGTCAGGTTTTCTTATTTTAATTGTACCATAGAGATGTAAATAAGGAAAGAGTCTGTCATGTTTTTTGAAACAGTCTTGTCATGCAATTTGCCTGTTTTGTACGAAATCCAACATAATACAGACAGAGGGGCAAAAGCCGCTTCTCAAATCTGATTTTGGAGGAATGTGTATTGAATGCATTTGAAACCGGACGCAGAAAAACGGCGTGACCTCTACGGTCACACCGTTCTCTGCCCTAACCGCAAGGCAAATAGTTTCTTACGACTGTTAAGCCTTGGTATTGCAGGATTTTTGTATTTAAGATAAGCTCTATTTGAGCCTTTCGGTGAGATTTCTGATGGAATCGATGAAGCCGCGCAGCTCCCTGTTGGGCCGGCCGTCGCATTTTCTGACGGCGGCGAGCAGCGCTTCGGCGGCGGAAACAAGCTCGTTAAACAGCGGGTTGGTTCTGTGTGGGGCGGAGGCCTTTCTTTCGATGGGCTTAGGCTCGGTGATGCGCTCGAACTGTCCCTTTGCAAGGTCGAATACCGTGCCGCTGTAAGGTGCGAAGGCCTTATAGCCCAGCTCGTCGTTGAGGCAGGCGGTAAAGCCGTCGGCGCTCTCGGGATCGCCGTGGTTTACGAACACGAGCTCCGGCTTTTTCTCAAAGCCCTTCAGCCACGCGATAAGCCCGCGCTTATCGGCATGACCGCTGATGCCGGGCAGAGCGGCGATCTCGGCCTTGACCTCGATGTCCTCGTTGAAGAGCTTGACCCGCTTTGCACCGTCGTGCAGGGCTCTGCCGAGCGTGCCGACCGACTGGTAGCCCACAAACAGAACCAGCGATTCGGGCCGCCATAGGTTGTGCTTCAAATGATGGCGCACACGTCCGGCGTCGCACATACCGGAGGCGGATATGATGACCTTGGGCGTTTTGTCCTCGTTTATGGCTTTCGATTCGGCCTGGCTGACGGCAAGATTAAGTCCCGGGAAATACAGGGGATTTTCGCCCGAGCGTATGATCGCGGTCATCTCCTCGTCAACGTAGCTCGTATCGCACTGAAGGAAAATGCCGGTCGCCTCAATGGCAAGCGGACTGTCGACATAAACGGGGAAGTCGCCGTGACCTTTCACGAGTCCCTTTGACTTTATCTCGCGGATGAAATACAGCATCTCCTGCGTACGGCCAACGGCAAAAGAGGGGATGATGACGTTGCCGCCGCGGTCAAGGGTGCGCTGGATGTACTCCGTCAGACTGCCTATGTAGTCAGGGCGCTCGTCGCTGTGATTGCGGTCGCCATAGGTGGATTCAATGACGAGATAATCTGTGTCCTTGACGTGCTTCGGGTCGCAGAGGATGGGCTGGTCGAGGTTTCCTATGTCACCGGAGAAAACAATCTTTTTTTCGCAGCCGCCTTCGCAAAGCCAGATCTCGATGGCGGAGGAGCCCAGCAGGTGTCCGACGTCGGTAAAACGCACCGTGACAGCCTCGTTGAGCTCTATACGGCTGCCGTATTCGCAGGGACGCAGTAGCTTCAGCAGCCCCTCGACGTCGTCGAGATCGTACAGGGGTTCGACGGGCGCCTCGCCCCGCCGCTCAGCCTTGCGCGATTTCCATTCCGCGTCGGCTACCTGAATGTTGCCGCAGTCGCGGAGCATTATATCCAGCAGAGCGCAGGTGGCGGAGGTGGCGTAAACGCTGCCGCGAAATCCTTTTTTGTACAGCAACGGGAGCAGACCGGAGTGGTCGATGTGCGCGTGGGTCACAAGCGCAAAATCCAGACAGGAGGCCTCGACCGGCAGCTCCTGATTGACGAAAAGATCCTTGCCCTGCTCCATGCCGCAGTCGACGGTGCCCTTCTTATCGCCGACCTCTATGAGCGTGCAGCTGCCCGTTACTTCGTGGGCAGCGCCGAGAAATGTTATCTTCACAGCGGCGCCTCACAGGTCGGGAGTCCAGCCGTTGAAGGGATCGGGATCGACAGGAGCGGTGAGCTGCCTGTAGTACCCGGCGCAGGTGAGTTCGTAGTAGGGCAGGAAATATATCTGGACAAGGATACCGAAGCCGATGACGCTGACGACGGGGATGGCAAGCTCGGAGCTGATGAAGTTTGCGATCCCGACAAGAACCGCCCAGCCGATGAAGCTCAGGTCAAGAACGAAAAGCTCCCATTTGTGACCGGCCATGAGCCGCTTACTCTCGCTGATGCACTCAAGGGCGCTCATTTCGGGGTGCTCAAGCAGCAGGTAGATCGCCATGCGGTAGCGGTAGAACGCGATAAAAGCAGGAAAGATAAGCAGCAGAGCCCAGAGGAAAATGAAAACTCCCTCGAGTATGTACAGCCATATTATGCGGAAAAACATCCCGAAGCCGTCAAAGATATTCCAATAGCTTGCGCCGGAGCCGCTCAGAGTACGCAGCACGAAGATGGTAAAGCCCGCGCCAAGCACGGTAGTGACGAGTGAGATGGCGATGTCGAGCAGAGACTCAGCCGGCGTAGGCATGGCCTCCTGCAGAGCGTAATAATACTGCTCCGGGTCGACGGAGGGAGCATATTCGCCGTATTCATTAATGCTGAAGCGGAAACCGTTGGTGAACTGAGCGCTGATGGCCTCGGTGGAGCCGCCGACTATCTTATACGACAGGAAGCTGAGAACGGCGATGATAACGAGGTAGATAATGGCCATGTAGACCGGCTTGGGGTCAGAAGTCCGGATCAGGTCCTTGGCCTGGGATTTGAGAAGCTTACGATCCATGGAAATAACCTCCTGATATTAATGCACCAATTATACCATTGTTTTTTCAGAAATAACAGACATAAAATGAAAAACAGAAATTGAAATTTAGTGAGCAGAAATTTCTTGACAAGCATGAGAATGAATGCTATTATAGTCAAGCATTAAAAATATGCGCGAGTGGTGGAATTGGCAGACTCGCTAGATTCAGGTTCTAGTGCTCACTCCGGGCGTGCGGGTTCAAGTCCCGCCTCGCGCACCAACTTTAAAGACTCGAAAATGCAGGTTTTCGGGTCTTTTTTTGTGTTTTTGAGAACTTTTTGGACGATTTGTGTTTTGGACAATTTGTTAATTATCATGAAATGCGTCCAAAAGTGCGTCCAAAGCGCGAAGATTTCAGTCTGTATAAATGCTGTTCATTATCTCCGATGTGTGCCTTTTTGTCTCATTAAAGCATCGAGTATATATGTTCATGGTAGTTGTTATATCCTCGTGCCCCAGAAACTCCTGTGCCTGCTGAGCCGTCGCACCTTTTGCTATGAGTAAGCTTGCCGCCGTGCGCCTCATATCATGTGCGCCCACTCTGGGCAAGCCGCAAGCCTTTGACAGCTTTGGCACTATTCGTGAAACATATTCAGGGCTTACGTCACGCCCGTCTGTGTGACAGCACACCTTGTCAGTCTTAAGCCCTGCGGCTGCCTGCTGATCTTTGAGAGATTTGAAGTGCGGTATAGTGAACTCCATCAGGGCAATAACCCTATCGCTTCTGGCCGTCTTTGTTCGTTCTTCCTCAATGCAATTATCTCTTGTCCTTACGCGGGTGTTGCAGACATGGAGCGTTTTGCCCTCAAGGTCTATATCTTGCCAACGCAGACCACATATCTCGGAGCGGCGCAAGCCGTAAACCATAGCCAGAATTATAACTGTATATGCCGGTTCTCCTGCGTCCTCAGCAGCTTTTATAAAGGCTTTAGCTTGCTCACCGGTAAGAGCCTTGCCGTGAAACTTTTCTTTTTCACGCGGCATTTGAACAAGACTTGCAGGGTTACTATCGATAATTCCCTTGCGCATAGCGTCCTTCATCGTTCCGTTGATAACAGCAAAATGCTTTTTTATTGTGTCAGACTTCAATGTTTCTGCCAGAGTGTCGCAATATCGTTGAAAATCAGCATATTTGATATCGCGGATTTTTATATTACCCAGCATAGGGATAATATACCTGTCAGCACTGTATGTATAATTCTGCTTTGTGTTACCCTTCAGGCTTTTGCTTTTTGCTTCAAGCCACAGTCTGACACTTTGTCCGAATGTCGGGTTATCGCTGACTATATTCGCGTTTAGTTCCTGCTCCCATTGAGCCTTAATCTCTGGCAATATCCTTTGTGCTTTACGCTTCTTATTGTCTGCGACCTTTAAGTTAAGAGATTTTGACGGCCTACAGCGTTTACCGGTAACAGGGTTAATATAATCTCCCCTTGCCGTCCATACTCCATTACGTTCATAGAGGGTTACATTTACCTCTATAGGGCTTGTCATTATAAATACCTCCTCATCTTGACAAGCCAAGCTGTTACAGAAAGTATTATAAGCTCTCTGCTGTTCATTGTCCATACTCGGCGCTTTTGCCGGAGTGGGGAGTAATACTAATTCCTCTGCTAAATTCTCTGTGATAACTCTTATAATTATCACTCCTTTCATGATAGTTAAAATATTTGAACTAAAAAGGCCAATATAATGCTCACTAACAAACTATACAAAATGTTTAAAAAGGTGTAGTTATAACAAAAATACTCCGATATCATCGGAGATTTGAAACGATAAATTCAATTATCCAGAGCGTAAAAGTACTGATAATACAGGGATATTTACGCTAAATATACATTATTGACAGGACGGGAAAAAATATCAGCAGGACGATTTGAGAGACAAGAGCCCGCTTTTTCTCCTAAATAGTGTCCATTAAATGGGAGGGAGCATTTTGCAGCGTCAGTGTGCGCATAGCGCACTATTACATAACTGACGCATTTTATATTACATAGGTCATTATTTTTTGTTTTTATAGATACCTCTTTTATCTCTTAAGGGTAAAACCCGCAAAGCATTGAAAATACAGGACTTTTTTAAGCGTTTTGCCAGATGGTATGGCAAAAATCAATTTTTACCACTCGAAGCGCTAAACTCTACGCTGCTGCTTTCCACTCTTTCTACACCGGCAAATTATATATAAATCGTCCATCCCTGATATAGACAGGTGCTACCTTCCGCGTGCGTTTCTCGTTAGTCTTTGCTGATCTCTCAATGCTTATGCGGCTTCATTTAGCCAGCGTAGGAAAAGCATACGCATACGTTTTGACGGTAAGTATAAATATATCGGCTCGTCGTTGCGCAGCCTACTCCTGCACATCCACTGGATAAGCATAGAGAGTGCAAATTCATCATCATCCAATACTACAGGCTTTTGCCCGTTTGCTATTCTCTCTGCGTTACCGTCTACAAACATTCCTTTTATATCAGGTACGTATGAAAGATTACAAAGATAAGCTAATGCCCAGCGGTGAGAGTATATATTTGAGGCTTTCATATTACACGGTACAAAGCAACTAAGCTTCGCTTTTTGTACATCTTCATCCAGTAATTCAAAATCCTCTGCGCTTATCGTAGTTAATGATTTGGCTTCTGAAAACCGCTCTTTATTTAACTTGTCCTTCTGCTTTGAAGGACAAGTCCACATTATATCTTCATCTCTGGCAACAGCTTTAAGCCTGCGGAAGTAATTGCCGACATATGTACTCAAGTCTTTTAGTAATTCAGGCGTTGTCCTTTCTTTCCACCATGTAGCAGTGAACATAGTTTTATATCGTTGCTCTTTCTCAAAGTTATATTTAGCGCTATCACATACTGTTACCAGTGAACGTATCTTTTTTCTGTATTCTATGTCTATCGTAGGATCGTACTCACAGATATAGTATCCTTCGCTATCATCCTTTTTCACACTGGCTAACTCATACGGTATATCGAACAGCTCAAAGTATGCTCTCAGCATGGAGCTTTCAAAGCGGTATGTCATTACATACACCTCATTCAGAACGCGGAATACCTCAGGCGGGAATACGCAGACCAAGAGCGTATCCCTCACATAATACAGGCGGTTTAACTTAGCAAGCCGCTCAACCTCGGAGAACTTCCCTCCCTCGTAGCTGTTCCCTATCCACTGGACAAGACTGTTATCATCTACTCTCACAAGCCCTTTTTCACGCAGCAACGCCATATCGGCCTTAGTCATTTTTTGTACCTCGTTGCTCTTTACTATTTGAGTATCGTTGAACTGTTGCACTACCTCTAACACTTCATCCAGTATCAAGGTATATTTACCACCGGACATTGCATCTATGGTGCGGGGAGTAGCGTTGAGAAAGGTGCTGTGAGTTACGGCTACACTTTGCCGTTCTTCAAGAATTTCAGTGAAATTTTCTATTTTAGTGGTTTCGTAGTTTTCAGGCGCGGCAAAGCGCCGTTTACCGCAAGCATTACGAATGCGTGTGATCTCATCGAGAAAGGGAGTACAGTATATGTACTCCCGCTCATCATGATCATTCATTTTCTGAATAGCCCACGTTGTTTTTCCCGCTCCGCATGGCGCGTCTATTACTTTTACTTTGTTCATACTATCACCTCCTTTCTGGCAATTCTGTATTTACCAGATTGAAAAGGTTTTAGCGGCAAACCTTCAAACATAATCATTATTCCTTTCGTTTTTATTGAATTTCTTAAATCCACTTTTCCCCTCTGGCTTGATATCCAGAGCTGAATTAAAGAGCGTGTCGAAGCAATCCCCGCAAAGCTCTAATCTTAGCCGCTCGCCGTCATGGATAGAACCATAACCGGCATTGAGTGTAATAATTGACGGGCACAAAAACTCTTGCTCGCAGATATCACAAATGCAATTTTTGAGCATTTAATTACCCTCCTATAATAATCTTATGGAAATGATGTTGATACACAGTCTTTCATGGTGGTGGACGTGCAGAAAGCACTTGCTCAACTCCTTTCCGTTTCTGGGCATTAAAAATAAGCCGTTCACCGTTTGCCGGTGAAGGCTTATTATCTTGCAGTATTTACTCTCAAAATCTTAACCCGAGAGTAAAGAGCGCACTAATTCTCAGACAGCAAAAACGCTGTCTGTTTTATTGAAATTATCCGTTCAAAGCATCTGAAAAAGGGTACAAAATATAGCGTTTTCCCCTATTACTAACCGCAACCGTCCCTCCCACAATATATTGTAGTTTAGAGTAGGAAAAGCTATAGCCGAAACACAAGGCTCTATTACTAACCGCAAACCACCCTCCCTCCGTCTGCCGCCGTCCACTACCAACCGCAAAAGGGGGGGCGTACCGTTGCGCCCAATATAACCGCGCACCCCCTCTCTCATAATTGCCAGAGGGAAAAGAGGCTGTGCGTAGAGATGAAGCGACTACATAAGGACGTAGGGGACGGAGGGGAAACAAAAATAATAACTAACCCCCGATTACTTCTCCCGCTCCATGCGCTCAGAAATGGCTGTGTTGATATAGGCGTTGACACTCTCACCCGCCCGCTCTGCTGCCGCCTGTATTACTTCCTTCTGTCCTTTCGGAACTGTTAAGTTGATACGGTCATATGCTTGTTTAATAAAATCATTATTATATTTAATTGCATCTGATTTGTTTTTGTATGCCACAGTACATATATCACCTCAAGGGTAATATATCACAGGATGATACATTACGCAATGGTCGAAATGCACAAAAACGGCGCAAGAACTTTGCGCAATGTGCCAATTGACAGACCATTGCGCAAAGTGCTACCATTAAGACACAGGCAAGGGCAGCCAACACAACAGGACAGCGCAAAGGTAGACGGGTAACAGCAAGAATACACGATAAGAGCGGAAACGGATAAGAAAGACTGCCTGTGGGAGTAGATAAACTTAATGCCGACCGCCGCCAAAGTCCGAGAAAGAAAGGATAATGAAAAATGTCAAGTATGGAAATCATCAGCAAGATAGAGGCTCTCAAAGAATGGGAAGCCCTCGCAGCGGAAGCCGCCGCAGAGATCGAAGCTCTGAAGGACAGCATAAAAGCGGAGATGATAAGCCGCAATGTTGAAGAAATTCAGGCAGGGCAGTACATAGCTCGCTTTACCTCGGTGTTGTCAAACCGCTTTGACACAACGACCTTTAAGCGGGAGCACGGTGAAATGTATAAGCTCTACACCAAGCAGACCACAAGCCGCCGTTTCAGCATAGCATGAAAAAAGCCCCTTGCGCTACAGCCGACCAAAGCACAGCGCAAAGAGCTAAACCACACAACACAAAAGGGAGTGGGCAAGTACATTATACCCGCTCACTCCCCGAATATCAAGGGAGTAAAGCCATGAAAGAAATGACAAAGTACAGCCGCGTAGCCGGTTATCTTGAAAAGCTGTTCGATATGCTCAATGCAGACCTCTTTAATGGAGAGCTTGAGCGCCCCATAATAACGCTCATACCCTCAAGCCGCAGCTACGGACACTATGTACCCGCTCCTATATGGAACATCAAGGACGAGCACAAGCGGGAGCTGAACATAGCGACCGGCACACTGCGCAGACCGATAGAAGAAACAATAGCAACGCTCGTGCATGAGATGTGCCATATCTACAACAATGAAGTGCTCAATACTCAGGATTGCAGCAGAGGCGGCACTTACCACAACCGAGAGTTTAAGAAAGCGGCAGAGGCACACGGACTGACCGTTACCCGTTCCGAAAAATACGGCTACAGTCGCACAAGCCCCGCTGACAGCCTCTTAGAGTGGTGCATAGCTCACGATCTCAGAGAGATAGAGCTGTGTCGACTGGACATAGAAAGGGGCGTAGGCGGCGGCACAAGAGCCATAGGCGGCAGCGCAGCCAGACCGACGGCAACAAACCACAATCACCGCTTTGCCTGCCCGTCCTGCGGAGCAGTAGCCAGAGCCGGAAAGAGCTTAAACCTCATATGCGGCGATTGCTTAAAGACGATGTTAGAGACAGCATAGAAGGGAGGCAAATGATGGATATAGGAACTGGTAACAGCCTGATACTGCTTGTTGTCCTTGTGATAATAAGCGTAGTATCTCCCATAACGGCGGGTATATTAGCCCTGCTGTTCGGTGGATTTATAGTTTTCTCAGATTAAAAGCGAACAGCGCGGCCAAGCTGACCGACTGACGCAAGACCAACGCGGCAAGGGCAGACAGAGAAAGGGACTGTCTCCATCCGTCAATCTACGAGCGAATTGTCAAACTATGTGGCGGGATGTTGCAAACTATGTAATAGCCATTCCCGAAACAAGCCGATATTACCTCGGCATAGATCACAGCTATATCGAGGCTCAGGGTGTATAGCATACTTCCATATGGTAAAGGGGGTTAACTTAATATCACTGCAATCGAGCCTTTTACTTCTGATCCGCTGATTATACTTTGCAATTCACTTAAAAAACTAAAAAATTAACAAATTTAGTAGATTTTAAAAATATTTGTCGATAAATTCCGTCCCTATTAGTAGGGGAAACCGGGAATTAATGCTAATATGAGGAGGCAAGTATGAGGAAATCAAAACTTGACTGAAAGAAGTTGTCGGCGATGCCCAAGCGTGTGTACTAATGTCTTTTGAACGTATATGGCGACGTAGTGTCGCTGCCGACTTCAAAACATCTTGCTGCCTTGCGGTAGATTAGTTACTCCTTTGCATCATTCTGATAAAAGCAATAAACAGGGATAGTCTGCGTTAAGAATTATTATTGACGAAAGGTTAATGCCCAAAATCGTCATATCATATTTAGACATATATAGGAGGTAAAGGGCTTTTAAGCCATCTGTAATTATAAAGAATTGGAGGGGATACCAATGTACTAATCTATAATCTAATATGTTAAGATCCACAGCGCGTCATTAGTAAAATGTAAACAACAGTCGGTTCACCGTGAAACTACACACATAGAAAGGATACAGATATGAAGACACGACACCTTAGCTGGAAGCGTCTCCTGGCGATAATTCTTGCGCTTATCCTTGTTGTCCAAATAATGCCGATGAACGCACTTGCGACCGAGCTTCAGAATGCTAACGCTATAGAGAACAGTATAGCAACCGAGGAGGCTGCCTATAGCATTGAAGAACTTGATACAGAGAAAACAATACTTGCGGAAGATACAGATAAGCGGGAATCCGATGTAAAACACTTTTTAAACACTGACGGAACATATACCGCAGTGCGATACTCTCAGCCGGTCCACTATAAGGAAGCAGGCAGCGACCAGTGGATAGATATCGATAACACGCTCTCGCTTACCCAAGAAGCCGACACAGATATCGATATGTATGCCCCATCCGACTCACCTTTGGATATAAAGTTTGAAAAAATGTACGGTGGGAGCAGTGTTGTTTTTACCAGTGGAAGTCACACTCTTTCATGGTCTTATGACATACCGAATGCCACTATAGATGATCCTCCTGTGGTTGAAGAGCAGCAATCCCAGAACACAGCTGAAAGCGATACAGAATATAGCGCCATCAGCGAAAACACCGTGTCCGCTGATGGCAATGTCAGCGCCGATTCGTCTGTCACGAGCGGAATAACCGCTCAGAAGCTTGAGCAATTTGATGTTTCGGATAATGCCAAAACCGGTAACGCGAAATTCACCGAACTGGACAAGATTGCTGACGGCATTGTATACAGCGACGTTTATCCCAATGTTGACCTTGAGTACATACTCGACTCCGTATATCTAAAAGAGAACATCGTTCTGAAGAACAGCAGCGCGCGTTCGGAGTATATCATTGTATATAACACCGGATCACTGGTGGCGGAACAGATCAGCAATAAAGAAATAGCACTTAAAACAGCAAGCGGTGAATCGGTCTTCACTATAAGTGCGCCTTATATGATAGACGCCGATGATGCGGTGAGCGAAGCCGTGGAGCTTAGCATCATATCTCAGTCTGAGGGAATTGTTAAGGTGAAGCTAAGCGCCGACAAGGACTGGCTCGCAGACAAGAACAGAGTATACCCCGTAAAGATCGATCCGTATGTGTGGGAATCCGTGCGTAGCTTTGACCAGGATGCGACGGCAATTTATAAATCCGGAAGCTCATATCCGTACGGCACATTAGTTGTGGGAAATGACAACGGAGCCACCTACGGCAAAACGAAAGTGTATGTCAAGTTCACGCTGCCAACACTTGCCGCCGGAGATATAGTCACAGGCGCTTACTTAAACATCGCTCAGTATGAGGGAACATACGGATACCAGCATGTTGAAAACCCCACTTTGAAAATCAATGCGTATAAGGTAACGTCAAGCTGGAGTGAGAGTACTATAAGAAACAGCTCATCGTACTCAGGCCTGCCGAGCAACAGCAGCACGATAATCGACTATCAGGACGTGGGATCACGGGCGGAGCCAGGTTTTGTGACTTTTAATATTTCCAAGGTCGTGAAGGGTTGGTATGACGGAGAAGCCAACTACGGCATATGTCTGCGGGCAAACAACGAAAGCGCATGGGCGCAGGCAAAATTCATAGCGTCCAATAACACCGCATATGTCGGCGCCCGGCCTACGCTTCAGATAAACTACAGAAACAGCAAGGGCCTGGAGTCTTACTGGACAGTTCACAGTCACAGCGCCGGAGAGAGCGGGACGGGATATGTAAATGATTATAACGGAAATCTGGTTTTTGTCGCACCTATCGCCTCAACGACCGGAAATAAAATGCCCGTGTCCCTGAGCCTTATATATAATGGATATCAGGCAGGCAGCAATGTAGATCGCACCAACACCGTAGGAAAAGGCTGGCGCTTGAACATCCAGGAAAAGCTCACGCCGATCACTGATTCCGGCGGATTGAACTCAAAGCTCTACGAGCAGGGCTTCAGATATGCATATGATGATGCCGACGGAACGACCCACTATTTCAGGACCGACAGCGACAACAGTGGCAAATTTGTTGACGAAGACGGCATGGGTCTGACCCTGACTGTAAACAGCACTGTTACTGACAGCGAAAAATACACCGTTGAGGCCGATACCGGCGGCAAAATGACATTTATGCCGTCGGGGCAGCTCCGCAAAGTATACGACGATAACGGGAACTTTTACAAAATATTCTATGATGACAGCACACTAAGGATCATCCGTATTGAAGACGGCGCCGGACGAACAATTACAATTAACAGCGATTCAAACGGCCGCATTACCAGCATCACAGACCCCGCCGGCAGGATAGTTACATTTGTATACAGCAGCGATTGGGACGGGCTGAGAAGAATAGATTATCCCGATGGCACAAAAACGCAATTCTACTATACCGACTCAGGAGCGAAACTCTGTGACGTCTATGCTATAAATGGAAACCGTATACATTACGAGTATCCAACCACAGGTGACAGTGCAGCTAAGGGACGTGTTACAGGTATTGCGGAATACGACAGCACCGGTGCCGCAGGCAACAGCCTTACTATTTCTTACGCCGGTATGAACCGCACAAGATTCACTGACAACTACGGGCGCAGCGAAACCTGTCAGTTCGATAACTGGGGCAAAACTGTTGGAATTCTTGATGCTGCGGGCAATGGCAGCCAGTATAGCTATTCCAACACGGCCGACAAGACTGCCAACGCGCTGAAGAGCACCGGAGTTGCAACAAAATTTGCAGACAACCGTCTTATCAATCACAACTTTGAAAGCAATCTGAGCAGTTGGGATTATCTTTCAGATAAAGCGAGCACGGACAGTGCGCATTATTATTACGGGACAAAATCCGGAAAGCTTGTTCCCGAAGGATATGTGTCCCAAATGGTCAGCAAAGACCCGAACTACACCTATTACACCTCGTCTGTGTATGCGCGGGGAAGCTCCAACGCCTCAAGGCTTCGGTTGAGTATCTACTTCTACGATGCAGACGGAACATATCTGTCTTCAAAATGGTCAGAGCAGGACCTTCAGGCGAACGCATGGGATCGAAAGCAATTTACATTCACCCTGCCGGAGGATGCTGCCAGTTTCCGCGTGCGCTATGTTAACTGCGGCTCTGATAATGTTTGGATCGACTGCGCCCAGCTCGAAAACGGCGCCGCGATGAGCGCATACAACATGGTGCAGAACGGCGGCTTTGAAAACACAGCCTCAAGCGTCTGGGAAGCCATAAATTGCAGCGGCGTCGACGGCTACTATACCGGAGGCACCTACGGCCGTCATTTTTACATGGTCGGCAGCGGCGACACCGGAAAGCGCCTCGTTCAGAAAATCTACATCAACAGGCCCGCGAGCAAGGTGTTTCTGAGCGTCAGCGGATATTCGTACGCCAATTCCGTGCCCATGGACGAGAACAAAACCCGGCGTTTTGCTCTGAGCGTTGTATTCCACTGCACCGACGGCACCGAGACCTACGAGTACATCCCCTTCAATCCGGACTACTCCGGCGGCTGGCAGTACACCTCGGGGACCGTCGGGGTAAAGAATCCCGGCAGCAAGGTCGTCGACTATGTCTACATCCGCTGCTGCTACTACAACAATGCCAACGGCGCGAATTTTGACCGCATTCAGGTGAACATCGATGAGCACGGCACAAGCTACACCTATGACGACGACGGGAACCTCATCAGCGCAAAGGACAACGCAGGCCGTCACGAGACCTACGGCTACAACAGCGCCAACGACATGACGAGTCTCACCACCACGGACAACAAGGCGTACAACTTCACCTATTACGACAATAATAAGCACCGCCTGTTGAGCGCGGTCTCCGTGTCCTCGGGCGTTAAAAACAGCTTTGCCTATGATGATTACGGCAATTTGACCGAGACGACGGTACAAAAATCCGACGACACCGGCAGGTATATCTGGCAGTCATCCGAGTATGCTTACAATGGCAATTATCTGTACAAATCATTCAATGACCGTGGTTATGAAACGACCTACAACTATAACAACACCAAGGGCACGCTTTCGTCCGTTACCGACCCAAACGGCTGCACAACAAGCTACGAATATGACCCGAATAACGACCGCATGACCACCGTAAGCTCTGACAGCTCTGAGGTCTCATACGGCTATAACAATGTGGGGCGGCTGACGAGTATTACATCCCCGAGCACCAACTACACCTTCGGCTACGACACGTGGGGGAACAATACGACGGTATCCATCGGAAACCGCACACTGGTCACCAACTCCTACGCGGCAAACAACGGCAATCTGCAGTCGAGCAGATACGGCGGCGAAAACGACGGATTTACTATCGGATATTCTTATGATTCACTTGACAGACCGACGGCAAAAAAATACAATGGAACTGCATACTTCACATGGCGCTATAATGCCGACGGCAATGTTGCCGGCTATTCCGACAATATCCTCGACAAGACCTATACCTACACCTATGACAGCCTCGGCAGGCTTCTGCAGGCCGGCTGCTCCGACGGCAGCTACATACGCACCTCGTACAACGACCTCGACCGGTCGACAAGCCTTCACTACAAATACGGCGGTCAGAAGCGAGACGTGTACTTCGGCTACTCGTCAAAAGATAACCTCCCCGAGTATGTCAAGTTCGGCACCGGCTCGGCCTATCAGGTCACGAATGCCTACGACACGCTGACCCGTCTATACCAAAAGACCTATGCCGTCACGGGCGAGGGCGCGGAAGACGTCAGGGCAGACTACAGCTATATTAACCTGGACGCTAGCCGCACTACCGGCGTGGTACGGGGCATCGATTATACTTACTCCTTCACCAGCGGCAGCGCCGACCTTATTACCTACGACCGGTATTACACCTATGACGAGTCCGGCAACATCCTCACTGAAAGCGTGTGGATGAGCGGCGATACGCCGAATGTGCTGCGCGAGAATTATACCTACGACGGCAAGAACCAGCTCACTCGGCACGACTCGGTATCGCAGGGTAAGAGCTTCAAGTACTATTACGATGCAGCGGGCAATATTACCAGCAAGAAGGAATATGCCTACACGACCGGGGAACTTGACGAGACGACAGCGACGACTGTCAGCTACACCTACGGCGATGAAAGCTGGGGCGACCTGCTGACAAAGTATGACGGTCAGGCCATCACTTATGACACGATAGGCAACCCGACGGGCTATCTCGGCTGGAGCTTTGACTGGACGGGCCGGAGCCTGACCGGAGCGACCAAGGACTCGCAGACGCTGAGTTTTACCTATAATTCCGACGGTATAAGGACGAGCAAGACCGTCAACGGCACGAAGACGGAATATCTGCTCAACGGCACACAGATTTTAGCCCAAAAGACCGGCTCAAATACCCTTTGCTTTTTCTATGACCAGCAGGGCAACCGCGTCGGCATGGCTGACAGCAGCAATCATATCTATTACTACTTGTATAATCTGCAAGGTGATGTAATAGCCCTCGCCGACGCTACAACCGGTAAATTAGCTGCGACCTACAGCTACGACGCATGGGGCAAGTGCGTCAGCGTAAGAAACGCCGACGGCTACACCATCGGCACAGCCAATCCCTTCCGCTACCGTGGCTATTACTGTGACACCGAGACCGGATTCTATTATTTAAACAGCCGCTACTACAACCCCGAAGTCGGTCGCTTCCTAAACGCCGATGCATTTGTCACCACTGACATAACCGGAGCTCTCAGCGCCAATATGTTCGCATACTGTGAGAATAATCCGGTCAATTGTGGTGACCCCATGGGGCACGCTGGCTATGGTATGATGAGCGACTGGAATCCGCAGGAATTCCATAGCCAAAATAAACCCCAAAATCCTAAAGATAATACGAGAACGACAGATAGTGAAAGTAATCAAGTAAAAACTGTTGATATCACCGAAAAATTAAATACGGCAATAGCTGTCAATGCAGAGGAACTCAGCCAAGTTAATGAAACATTCGGATGCTGGGTGGCTGCAATGTATTTCAAGGAAATGGTGCAACCCGGGGGCGAATGGGACTTCAAATCACAGACATCGTGGAACTTAAGTCCAGACACCACGTATATTTATGAGGGTGTTTCGTTGAGATATGATGATATCGGTAATATACATTATGGGTGTGTCGGCAGAGTTTTATTTAATGAGCAAATATTACTAATTATGGGTGGTGCCGTTCAGATAGTAACGGGGACATCTAAACTATGTTATTATAAAACGTGGTTTGATGATCCGCACGACAGCGAAATGATAAGCTATGGATATCATTTATGGGATGTGAACTGAATATGCAAACACAATTAACTAGAAGAGCCGTCTTCGATGGGCTCATACGCACTGCTGCGTTGCTTGTGCTTATTGACTATGCAACCTCTACCTATTATATCGCACTAGGGATGACCTATTCCGAAGAGCTTTTGGCTATCGTATGTATACCGGCGGTTATAGCGTTTGTGTTGTCTGCGGCGCTGGCGGTGTCAAGCTTCAAAAAATATCGCTCGGAATTTAAGGCTGTGAAGTATATTATTATCAGCGCTGTTACATTCATACTTACGCTATTCGTTTTTGAACTCTTAAATAACCATGTTCTGCATTTACGGCTATTTACTATCAGAGAGCTGTCAAACGCCGACGGTATGGTGATAATCCTCATTTATGCGGGGTTCTTAATATCCGGCATAATAGGAAGAATCGCTGCGATTATAGTCATTTGGATAAAAACGAAAAGCAATTGATTGTTTAGAAGGGTTTGGATAAGTATGACCTATATTTCATTATCGTCGCGGTTGCATGCACCGCTGGTATGAAATCTAACATGATAAGTCTATTGGTTTGGTTTTCAATAATTACTTACGGCAAGATTGCTGCGCTTGGCCTGTTAGCAAAGTCCTTGAAACAGTAAAGGCGGTCTGTAATCGCAAACCCAGTTAAGCTAAAGAATTAACTGTCGAAAAAATGCAGGCGGGCTATCGTTTTAATAGTCCGCCTATGAGGAAAGAGATAATTTCCCCAAAGCATCGCTTACGACGATATCGGCAACCCGACGGGCTATCTCGGCTGGAGCTTTGACTGGACGGGCAGGAGCCTGACCGGAGCCACTAAGGGCTCGCAGACGCTGAGCTATACCTACACGCCGGATGGGATAAGAAGCAGCAAGACCGTGAACGGCACGAAGACTGAGTATCTGCTCAACGGCACTCAGATACTTGCGCAGAAGACCGGCAGCGACGTGATGTGGTTCTTCTACGACAGCACCGGTACGAGGATCGGCGTCCAGCAGGGTAACGTCACGGCTTACTACATGTATAATCTGCAGGGCGATGTAGTCGGACTTGCAGATGCAGCGACGGGTAAGATCATCGCTAAGTACCTGTACGACGCATGGGGCAAGTGCGTAAGCGTCGAAAATGCCGACGGCTACACCATCGGCACAGCCAATCCCTTCCGCTACCGTGGCTATTACT
>OLSB01000394.1_pt1 | contig 51068 bp, 51 predicted proteins | sample 1672071 | NCBI WGS metagenome assembly OLSB01 (sample SAMEA3136642, study PRJEB25190) | human gut metagenome | biome: human gut; feature: human-associated habitat; material: faeces | place: Austria | collected 2013 | reverse complement strand
CGCTGACAACCACTCTTTTTCAGGCAGTACAGTCAGATGTGTTCCTTTCCGATTGCAAATCATTCTTCCATGATGCAGCATCATTCATACAAACTTTTATCGGTTGGACGATTGATGCCGGGCAATCTGTGGCACAAATCAGCACAAAAATTCCAAATGAGATTATAGCCGGAATCATATATTGGTTATTGATGATATTGGTTGTTGGAATATGTGTGGCAGGGACAGGGATACTGGCAATACTGATAGAAATAAAGGTTATAGAATTATATAAGAAAAACTGTTGGGATGTTATTACCCTACTGATGATACTGACAAGTGCGGCTGTCATCATTTATTTTGGAGAAGTAATTAAAAAAGCATTATCAATAAATCTGTTGTTCTTTTGGTTAATTTTACAAGGAATATATCTTACAATTCGACGCTATATAAGTCAAGATACTGATTGACTAGATACAAAATATTTGATAAAATATAAATAGAAATACAGCAGATCAAAGAAGGTAAAACTTATGAGAGCAAAGAAAGTGATTGTAGGGGTAGCTATTAGTGCAATGTTAATTTCTTCATCAATTCCAGTAATGGCATTTTCTGTTACAAACGGGAATAAGACATTTGATAAAAAGTGGGAATTGAGCACTACATCTGATGGCGGAAAAGGTGTTTTGACTTATGGTTATAATACTCTTGCTATTAATGAAGATTATGCACACGCATATCATTCAACTAAAGATCATTACGCATATGTCAAGAATGGAAATGGTTCTTTTTCGGGTTCAAATGTTGGTAAAGGTAATTGGTCTAAAATTGAGGTTGCTCATAAAGGAAATAGTATTACCTACGGTAATAGCTACTAAACAAAGGTTCGGGATAATGGCTGAGTGGTTGGAATTCCAACCACTCTTTTTTGTGGAGTGTATATAAATGAAGAAAAAAATAAAATATATAGGAATTGTTTTGGTTATTTTGTTCTGTTGCTATAATTTATTTTGGTACTTCGGGAGTTATAAACCATATAACGAATTTCAGAAAGACTTCCCTGAAATAGAAGAATCTGGAGTAAAAATTTACACAGATAAAGATGGATTCCAGTATAGTGTGTCTGTCCCTGATTATTTGCTTTGGAATGGAAATCTTGCGATAGCTGAGTCAGATGTTCGATATGCACTAATTATTTGGATAAAACCATTTCACCAAGGAATAAGTCAAGGCGTGCTATTTAATGACTATAAGGATTTGAATACTCAAATTATGTTGTCAAGTAGCAAAAAAGCTGAAGATCAAGAAGATCAATGGATTGTTGATGAAAATAGCACAATATTGACTACGATATTTGAAAAAGCAAATAAAGTATGGAATCTGGGGTTGAAATAAATGAAAGCAATTAAAAACTTATGTTTGTTTTGTTTCCTGATTTTTGGAATACTTATGCAATCTGAAATATTTCAAGATCAGCTTTGGAACTTTTCTACAGCATATTTTACGTCATCACGCTATGAAGTTGCTAGTGAAGATATGTCGCAGTTTCTGAAAGATGTATCAGAAACTGCAACGGAGAATGATGTACATATTTTTTCTCAGTACAATGAAATCAATAATAAATACCTTTCAACACTTCATATTTATGGCGATGATAAAGTAATCAGACAAACATTAAAAAATACTGCAAACATAGAAGAATCAGAATATACCGCTTTAGTTTCCGGAATTACGAAAGTAAAATTTCATAATCTCTCAGAATTGCAAAGTACCTCTGTGGGTTATGAAAACTTTATCTCATACATAGGAAATGAGGACAATATTATCTCTGCATATCAGAAATTATCAGAAAAATATAGCTTAACTTATCCAGAATATTGGAATTCTACGGAAAAGGACATGATTTTTATTATATGGGGTATGATTATTGCATTGATGATTGTTCTAAATGTAATTGAAGTGGTTAGGCGAAAAAAAGAGGTTGTTGTACGAGTTTCCTTAGGAGAAAGTGCTGGTTTCATAGCATTTAAGGCTGCTTTATTCGATGTAACTTTTGACATTGCATTATTTATTGTTGCAAAAATATTGCTGTCAAATTATATATCGGGAGCATATGAGAATAGACTCGTCACAATTTTATATTCCATTGGAATTATTCTTTCCACTATTCCATATTGTTCTTTTTGCTTTTTTGATATTAGAAAGGCATTCGCAAATGCAACACACAAAAGAGGAGTGGATTTTTTAATTTATTCGTTAAAATTTATAGCAGGGGTAGCCGCTGTTTTTACAATTACCACTAATATTAGTAGTATTCATAATAACCTATTTACAAATGAACATTTGTTAGAAGAATATTATGATGCAAATTATTTTACCGTAAAGACTACTGATTTTAATGCTGAAAAAGAAGAAGCTTTTTGGAATAAACTATACAAGAATGAATATAACACATTAAAGCCTGTAATATGCTTGAATATTTTAAATGATAAAAATGATGTGATATATGTAAATAATCATGCAAAAGATATGTTACAAGGTTTTACGAAGCAGATAAATGCAGTAGAGAATGAATCTTCTGATTTGATTATTTTCATTCCAAAGAATAGATATTTTGCTAAAAACAAGCAATTAGCCTATGACTCCTTGAGCCATGTTTTAAATCATGATAATTTACAACAATTAAATATTCAGTACATAGAGTATAGCGAAACAGAATACTTTTCCTATTTAGATACAAGTAGAATAAATGGTATCGAAAAAAGCAAAAATCCGATAATTATTTATCAGGCAAACAAAGATTTAGCAGTCAATGGTGGGTATCTTGAAAGCTATAAAGCAGGAGCAGTTTTATTTCAATGTGATGAAAAACAGCTAAGAAATATCAGCAAAAAGTATGAAGATATGCTTGGAAATTATCAGCTAGTAATTACAAACGTACATGAACAGTATTTATATAATCACACATTTTTAATAAAACTCGTGGGATTTTTAAGTTCTCTTTGTACGATTGTATTGCTTTTAAATATTATGATTATTGTTACAGTAAGTAGACTAGAGTTCCGAGAAAATGCAATGAAAATTTCCTTGATGAAAATCTTTGGATATAGTTTATTTGAACGGCACAAAACACTTCTTAAAATGATTGTAGTGGAAAATTTTGTGATATTAGTAGGTATGCTTATCTATTCTTTATTATCGGTACAGACTGAAGTAGGAATTAGCATTCTTGTTAGTTCATTTATGGCACTAATAGAATTTACAATTATTTTCTTTAATATCACAATTGTTGAAAAAACAAACATACCGAAATCATTAAAAGGAGGTTGCTTATGATAACAATTGAAAATCTATGCAAAGCATATAATGATAAAATTTTGTTCAAAAATTTTCATTTGGAAATTCCAGATAGCCGTTTTTTGGTAATTAGTGGCGAAAGTGGATGCGGAAAAAGTACTTTACTTAATATGATTGGAGGTATTGAAACTCCTGACAAAGGTTCTATTATTGTGAATGGTTTTGATGTGGCAAAAAAAGGAAAAAAGCAGAAATATTTCAAAGAAGTTGTTGGATTTTTATTTCAAAATTTTGCCCTTTTGGAAAACAAAACAGTAAAAGAAAATCTAGAAATAATAAAAAAATCAGGTAGAACGGATATTTCAATAAATGAAGCTCTTGAAAAAGTTGGTTTACAGAAAGTAATTAACAAAAAAGTCTATCAATTATCTGGTGGCGAACAGCAGAGAGTTGCGTTAGCTCGTTTAATGCTAAAGAAATGTTCGATTGTATTAGCAGACGAACCAACTGGTTCCTTAGACAAAAAAAATAGTGAGATTGTTATGAATATATTGCATGAGTTAAGTGAACAGGGAAAAACAGTTATTGTTGTAACTCATAGTGAAGAAATTGTAGCACAAGAAAAGCATGTTCTATATTTATAATTACCCATAATAGAAGAATATGTTCTTTCGGGAGACACCTCCTCTAAGAACATATTCTTTTGGTTAAAATTGATTATAAAGATACTTTTATTTCAGTATATTCGCTATATTGATGGGATATATATTTGCATATTATTTATATGGATAAGGATTATAACTCTAGTGAGTCTTCTGCATCTACCCACATCTGTAAATTACCCTCAAGATATAATCTTGCATATTCCAAAGGCTCATCCACAGCCAATGAAGTAAGCGCACATTCTGATCCGTATGTGGTTTTTAGATTTTTTTCAGCTTTCCAGCAATCAATGCGAAGCATATATCCGGCACTTGTGTAAACATCAATACTATCGTGATTTATGTTGTATTCTGCATAAATTGTTCTCATCGTATCTTATCTCCATTTTCTTTTAATAATCAGTTATAGAGTTAAATATCGAAAACATTTCAATCAGTTCACCATGTCGTTATTGTTATACTGTGTTATGAAATTTTCTTTCCCTTATTTTTTCCCATATTAAGGTTCATGAAAACCAATGTGAGAATATAACACAAGGGAAAGAGTAAGGGAAAGCTCACTTGCTACAAACTTAGTATTTTCAAGGGTTTGCGAAGAATTTGATAATTAAATATAACAGTTATTAAATTTCCTAAAATATGTGAAATATCAACTGGAATTTGTTTGTACAATGTTCAAGATATAACTGTTATTATGTCTTGATTAGAGTACAAACTCATATAAGAGGAACTTCCTCGGTACTCCAATATCAACATATGTGATTTCAACCTTATCCACATACTTAAATCCAAACGACATATACATTTTCTGTGGAATATCATTTCCCTCTATGCAATCAAGACGAATTGATTTAAGGTTTCTTTCCCTTGCTGTGTCTATTGCGTGTTGAACTAACTGCTTCGAGTATCCACGACCTCCATATTCCGGAAGGACACGCAAGGCATGAAGAACTACTGTCTCGTTATCATTTGCATCAATAAGCCATTTAACTGCGTGATACGCCTCATCACGATCATGATTCATAATATACGCCGCAACAATTCGACCATCTTCAATACCGATAAACTGATTTCTCTCTTTGATTGCATCTTTGATCATTTCATCTGGAGGGAAACCACCTTTATCTCCCTCCGGCAGAAAGTCTTTTCCGCTCAAAACTTTACACATACCGTCATAAAACCGTCGCAATTCTATAAAATTTTTCTCTTCTGCATATCTGATAATCATAGAAATCTATCCCTCCAACTTCTAATTTGTTCAATTGTTTACTTTAATATTACCCCTATTTTTTCAAGATCCTCTTTGGTTTTTTCAAATCTCGGCAAATTGGATACACCTATGCAGTTCAAAACAATAGAAACAATGAATCCGCATTTCACTGCACCTTTTGCACTTGCCTTGATGCACGAATTCCCATCTACACCTATCATCTCTATCTCTGAAACACCCTCTGAGTTAAGATATGAAATCAGTTCTGCAGATGAAAAGGCATCTGCCTGTTCTTTGCAAAATACATTATCTGAGGCAAGAATGAGTTCGTCTGCAAACTCATCTGTTACCATTCCACTGCGAAGTTTTTTCGTATTCTTTATATACACAATATCATACTGAGCCTTTTGACATTCTATTATCCTCTCGTTAATTCTCTGTACAATGTCAGTTTCATATTTTGTGATATATGACTTTTGAATATCTATAACCAATACTGCTTTCATATTTTTCCTTCTTATAAATTCAAATTATCACTTCCATTATAATTCCCCTCTGCCGCTCCGACAACGCAAACCTTTCGGCATCAAAAGGAACACCTGATGTCAACTCTACTCACTCTCGCCTGGTTCAAAGGAGTCGAAGTCCTCCTGTTTCATCCCCAATTCATGCAAAAAACCTCCTGTTTCATCCCCGGTTTCAGTGGTCTGAGATAATCTGAAACGGGTCTGAAATGATTTATGAGAAAGACCGAAAGCCTTGATATCACTGGGTTTATCGGTCAAAACCGTTGAAAATAAAAGAACCCAGGCATTTTGACCTGAGTCCTAAAAAGTGGTGGAGATGGCGAGAGTCGAACTCGCGTCCGAAAGCATTTCCGCAGAACTTTCTCCGAGCGCAGTTAATGTTTTAAAGTTTCACTTTGATTTGCGCCCATTAACAGGCTCAAATCGCCGCTATCCCGTTGTTCCCCTGTGATGCCGGGAAGTCTCACAGAGTTTTCCTGTATAGTCGTCGCCGGAAAATGAGCCTACAGGTGAACTCAAACCGACGCGCGGTGCTGAACTAAGCAGCTAATGCGAAATTGTTGTTATTTTTAGCGTTTATATTTAACGTGCCCTTTTTTAGGTAGACCGGCAAACTACCGCTCGCTTATCCTGTTTCTATACCCCCGTCGAAACCTTTACACCCCCATGTATATACATATTATAACGCATTAAAAAAGATTTTTCAATATATACGCAATATGCGCAGCCGAAACTTTACGTTAAAATTATCTGTTTTTCATGCGGCGGTCCATCTCCCTTGCAGCATCTCTCTTTGCAATGGATTCACGCTTGTCATAGTTTTTCTTGCCTCGTGCTACTGCCAGTTCCATCTTTGCTCTGCCGTCCTCGTTTATATACATTGTCAGCGGAACCAGCGTCATGCCTTTCATGGTGGTATATCCTATCAGTTTGCGTATTTCCTGTTTATGTAGCAGCAGTTTGCGAGGCCGGAGGGAATCCACATTAAATCTGTTCCCCTGTTCGTAAGGACTGATATTCATGCCATAAATAAAAACTTCTCCTTTTTCTATTTTGGCGTAGCTTTCCTTGATACTCACCTTTCCCTGGCGAACCGATTTTATCTCGGTCCCTGTCAGCACGATGCCCGTCTCATATACTTCTTCTATAAAATAGTCGTGGCGCGCTTTTTTATTGTTTGCCACCAGCTTACGTTGTTTCATATTTTCTCCTTTGATTCAGAAAAGCAAAGCTTTCCCCAGAATGTCTTCTTTGGGAACCTCAATGTCGGAATCATCCGCGGTACACATCTCATAGGAAAGAATCAGCGTATCCGCTTTTACTTCTTTTATGCGGCGAACTCCCACAGGACTTGTGTCTTCCGTTGTGAAATAAGGCGGAGTGTATGCAACTATATCTCCCTTTTTAAGATTCTCTCTCTTTTCACGCAGATAAATCACCACATCTGACCCGGGCTCAATATCCGGCAGCATCATGCTGCTTTCGTTTTTTACAATCATGAAAGTGCAGTGCAGCATTATTGCCAGCGACACTCCCAGCAGTGCAGAAAAGACTGCCGCAAAAACTCTTTTCATTTGTTCCTCGATACCTCGGAATGCGCCTCGCTCCGAAAATCTCCGGATTTGAATAAGCATCCGCTTTCCCGTGGCGCGTCATGTGAAGATTTTGATGCTGTCAAAGGGGAATACTCTGAGAATCACTTTTCCGACTATGGACTCCTGATCTATCTGTCCCACTTCACGCGAACGGCTATCCTGGCTGACTGCCCGGTTATCTCCCATGACAAACAGCTTTCCCTCCTCTACGGTTATTTCATCCATTTCGCCGGAAAGTCCCTGTGCCGCAACATAGCTTTCTTCGATGACCTGACCGTTGCGTATCACATATCCGTCCCTTATCTCTATAGTATCTCCCGGAAGGCCTATGACTCTCTTAATCAGATTCTTCTGATGCCCCTCGTTATCCAGCAGAGTTGATTTGAAAACAATGACGTCCCCGTGCTCTATGTCGCCAAACAGATTGTATGCCTGTCTGCTTACTATTACATAGTCTCCTGAATAAAAATTAGGCTGCATGGACTCCTGCTGTATTATTATCGGTTTAAAGAATATGAGAACCAGTGCTGCAATCAAAATGGCAATGGCTATATCTCTTATCCATTCCAAGGCTTCTTTCATTTTTTATTTCTCCACAAGTTAATCTTATCCAAATATATCTTCTTTTATTCTGATGAACCTTTCCGGCAGAGGGCATATGAATTCCTTTCCCTGAAGATATGCCAAAGATCCGTCAGGCCTGCAATCTCTGAAAACCAGCTTATATGCGTGCAGCAGTTGAGTGGTGAGCCCATACTGCTCTTTTACTGCTGCATTGACAGTTGGCTTGCCGTATTTTGAATCTCCGATTATAGGATGCCCCGCCGCAGCCAGCTGAGCTCTTATCTGATGCGTCCTTCCAGTAAGAATTTCAGCTTCAACCAGTGTAAAAAGTCCCTTCTGCCTGCTTATCTCTATGGGCGTTATTATGGTCTCCATGTCTTTGCCCTGTTCCTGAAGCGGCGACACGGATACCCGGTTTCGCACCTCGTCCTTAGTCATGCTTCCCTGCAGATGCATCGACTCCCTGATCTGACCTGAAACTATTGTCATGTATATTTTACCGATGCTCCCCCGCATTCTGATCATGGCGTTAAGCTCTTTGAGAGCTTCTGCATTCTTTCCGAAAATAACCAGCCCGGTAGTGTTACGGTCTATCCTGTTGGCCGGAGCAGGTGCAAAGGTGGCATTACATCCCGGATCATATCGATCTGTTGTGATCAGATAATCCAGAACCTGATTAGCCAGATGATTCTTTTTCTCCCGGCTGTCACCGTGAGTCAGCAGACCGAAAGGTTTGGAAACGATAAGAATATTATCGTCCTCATAAATAATTCCAAACTGCCTCTTTGCCTTTATCTGCCTTACAGGTCGCTTAAGAAGCTCCGCCTCTTCCGGCGAAATGTATATCGTAAGTTCATCCCCCTGCATGACGATGGTTTCGGGGTTCCTGCGCTTTCCATTAACCTTGACGTCTTTTCGTATAAGCCGGTATATCCGGCTCAGCGGTGCTTTTGCAAAATATTTCTTAAGGAACCTGTCAAGCCGCTGATTTCCTTGATTTTCCCCTATTGTTAATTTTATCATATCACATATTATACACCAAAACACCTTGAGAAAAAAGTGTTAATCTGTTAAAATGTAAGTGTACAGGAGCAGGAGGAGATTATGAAAAGTTTTAAAGATTTTATATATGACAAAAGCGATATTATTGCGGCGCTGCTGATTTTAATCGTTGCAGCTCTGCTTGTTGTGTGGCGTCTTCATGCCATTATGGAGTATCCAAAGGAGATTATAGGAACCGATGACACCTCTGTCGAAGAGCCGATAGATATCCCTGTTGATATTCCTGACGACACTGACGCCGACACCGATAATTCTTCTGCCGTATGGGAAGGCGGAGTTCTTACCGGTGATGTGGAAGTTCAGGTAAAAGGAGCCAGTGCATCCGAAGCTATCCAGTGTCTCATTGATGCCGGAATTTTTAAAGATTATGAAGAATATCAGTCATTATGCGATACCGCAGGACTTGATCACCAGAATGTAAAGGCAGGCACTTTCACCTTCGAGAAAGGTCTTACAAAAGCGGAAATAGTAAGAATTATTAACTGGAGCTGATAGTCAGCCTCACAATTACCTACAAAATCAAAGCCGATAAGTTTTGAATCTTATCGGCTTTTGTTTTTATCTGCTGAGAATCTCTGCAACTTTTTTAAGGCGTTCTCGCTGTTTTGAATCCAGCATCGGTGCTATACTTCTCAGGATAGACATCTGTTTTTCTTTGGAAATGTTGTTGGCTTCCAGCTGTTTCTTAAGCTTCATCAGTTCCCGCTCCAGCTCTGCATCACTTTTGGACGCCCATTTATCGGCAATCCCGCTGCCGGCTTTCCCTCCTCCTGAGATTCCCAGCTGTCTTGCAATTTCTCCTATGGTTTTATCATTTACTTCCATTGAATACCTCCTGCCTATACTTTCTTATATAGTCTATGCACCGCAGCTCCGGGAATTTCATATTATAAAAGATAAAGACGAGGAGGTAGAATACATATGGCCGGAAATACAGAAGTAATAGGAATAGCTGCACTGGTTCTGGCACTTGCATCGAGAAATACAGACACTGCGCCTCACCACGGCGGAGAGATTTTCAGAACTCCGGAAATTCACGGGCTTCTGAGAGACTTCCACAGAATGACGGATATAATGAACCGTTTTGACAACCTTGGGCAAATGGCTCTCCATCCGCCCCAGCCGCCTGAGCTTCCTGCTCCCGAGGAGCTTTTCAGCAGAGCAATGCCTGATCTGAGCAACATAATAGACACGGTAGCCCCTATAGTCTCCGCTCTGGGTTTCGGTCAGAAAGAGCAAAGTGAAAATGATATCTTTTAATATTCTCTTTATTGGTGTATAATGTCATTATTAAAAATCATCAAAAAATGTGGGAGGTAAAAAATGGCATTAGTAACCACAAAGGAAATGTTCGCAAAAGCCCTTACGTCCGATTATGCCATCGGCGCTTTTAATGTAAATAATATGGAAATAATCCAGGGCATCGTGGAAGCCGCAAAAGAGGAACGCGCTCCTCTTATTCTGCAGGTTTCAGCCGGCGCCCGCAAGTACGCAAAACCCGCTTACCTGACAAAACTGGTGGAAGCTGCAATTCAGGACACGGGTCTTGACATCGCCCTTCATCTGGACCATGGCGAAGATTTTGATATCTGTAAAAAATGTGTGGATGACGGTTTTACATCGGTAATGATCGATGGCTCAAAACATCCTTTCGAAGAGAATATCAGAATCACCAGAGAGGTGGTTGAATACGCTCATGCCCACGGGGTAGTGGTTGAAGCTGAACTGGGAAAGCTTGCCGGCGTAGAAGACAATGTTAAAGTCGACGCACGTTCTGCTACCTTTACAGTTCCGGAGGAAGCTGCAGAATTCGTTGAAAAAACAGGTGTGGATTCTCTTGCAATTGCCATCGGAACCAGCCATGGCGCTTATAAATTCAAAGGCGATCCTTATCTCGATTTTGAAAGACTCAAAACCATACACAGTCTTATCCCTGATACACCACTGGTCCTCCACGGTGCATCAACGGTTCTCAAAGAATTTGTAGACAAGTGCAATTCCTACGGAGGTGATATCCCGGGAGCTCAGGGCGTTCCGGAAGAAATGATACGCGAGGCAACCAGATACGGCATATGTAAGGTCAACATCGATACAGACCTGAGACTGGCTCTTACTGCAGAAGTCAGAAAGTTCCTCATGGAAAATCCTGCTGAATTCGATCCGCGCAAGTACCTTGGAGCTGGAAGAGATGCAATAAAGGCTATGGTTCAGCACAAGATTAAAAATGTACTTAACTGCTCCGGCGTTTTGTAGACCGGACCCAAGTCCATTGAAAAACTCCCGAATCCGGTGAAAACCGTCTTCGGGAGTTTTAGTTTTGTATTTTTTCTATTGTACTGCAGCGATGCTCTGATTCAGACATCCGCTTCTTAGATCTTTTATGTTGCCTCTGAAAATTTCTTTAGCTTCGGGCAGCCTGGACAGATCCATAGGCTTTACGAGACATGGCTCGGCATCTTTGCGCACTGCTCCGGATTTGCTGAGAGCATAATAAACAAATTGAGAGCAGAACATTTTTCCCTTGCGGTCATATTTCTTATTAAAATGACACATAGGAAGTCCCATGATACTGTATCTGTATTTGTCTTTGTTGTTTTCCATATGGCTGAGAATTCTCTCGAGTTTGCGGTAGCAGCTTTTGCTTGTGCGTACTTCGTAAACGGCGCAGTCCATGTTGTCCGAATCGCCCATTATTCCGTCAAAAATGCTTTCTGTTACGAATCCCGCAGGCAGAATGATACGCTTATATTTACGAGAGAAAGTATAAAGCTCATCAAAATTTCCGTTTAACGAAATTGCAGCATGAGTAAATTCGCTTCTTGTAGCCATATAAACTACTTTCGAGCATATGGTGGTGCTTTTTGTCAGTAATATGTATATGCTTCTCATCTCTTGCCTTTCCTTTTCAGTCTTGCATTTCAGCTGATTTTGGAATCATTATAACACATCACTGAATACATTACCTTAACAAATTCTTAATATTGGCACTATTTTCTTGCAAATTCCGAAAGAAGCTGGTTTTTCGTATCCCAGAGCTTCTGTGAGAGATCCACATAATAGGTCTGCGGGTTCTCAAAGCGGAGAGTCTCATCCCAGAGAGTTTCCATCTGCTGCTGACAGTAATCCTTAATTTCATCTACAGAAGGGCTTTCGTATACACAGCGACCCTTGTCAAAAAGCCGAACTCTCAGATCGCGCACATAATAATCTCTTATCTTTGTGCGTTTCCATACAGCATTAGGATCGAAAATCTCATATTCCTCCAGTTCAGGAACCTTTTCGTCAGCCAGAGTTATTACATCCCCTCTGGCTTTGCCGGTTTTCTTGTCGTAAAGCCTGTAGACATGTTTGAATCCCGGATTGGTTATCTTTTCCACGTTTTCGGAGATCTTGATTTTCGGTATGAGTTTGCCGTCTGTTTCCAGTGCAACAAGCTTATATACTCCGCCGAATACCGGTTCAGATTTGGCTGTGATCAATCTTTCGCCCACTCCGAAGGAATCAATGCAGGCGCCTTCCAGGATTACATCTCTGATTATGTATTCGTCAAGAGAGTTGGAGACAACTATCTGGCAGTCCTGCAGACCTGCTTCATCCAGCATCTGACGAGACTTTTTGGTCAGATAAGTTACATCTCCCGAGTCAATTCGGATTCCCATCTTGCGCGGCTTCATCTCTTTAAATACACGGATAGCCGCCGGCACTCCCGACTTGAGAACATTATATGTATCTACCAGCAAAGTGCAGTTATCCGGGTATATTTCGGCATATTTTTTGAAGGCCGAATATTCATCAGGATACATCTGAACCCAGCTGTGAGCCATGGTTCCCAGGGCCTTGATGCCATAATCTCTGTCTGCAATGGCACATGCTGTGCCGGCGCATCCTCCGATATATGCGGCTCTCGCTCCGTAAATGGCAGCATCTGCTCCGTGAGCTCTTCTTGTTCCGAACTCCATTACGCTTCTGCCCTTTGCAGCCCTGACTATACGGTTTGCCTTGGTGGCAATAAGACTCTGATGATTTATAGTAAGCAGAATCATAGTTTCGACAAACTGAGCCTGCATAACAGGTCCCCTTACCGTAACTATAGGTTCATGAGGGAATATAGGTGTTCCCTCCGGTACTGCCCACACATCACATGAAAACTTGAAATTGCGCAGATATTCTAAAAAATCTTCACAGAATATCTGCTTGCTTCTCAAAAATTCAATATCCTCATCGGTGAATTTAAGTTTTTTGAGATAGTCGACCATCTGCTCCACTCCGGCCATTATTGCATAACCGCCACCGTCAGGCACTCGTCTGAAAAACATATCGAAGTAAGCGATGTCATCTGCCATGCCCGTTTCAAAATAGCCATTGGCCATGGTGAGTTCATAAAAGTCCGTCAGCATGGTCAGATTCATTTTGTGTTCCATTTGGATTTCCTCCGTTGTCTTAATTATAGGAGCCGCTTAAGAAATTGTCCTGTGTAGGATTCTGCACATTGAGCCACTTCTTCAGGGGTTCCCATTGTCACAATCCTGCCGCCTCTGTCCCCGCCGTCGGGTCCCAGGTCTATGATATGGTCGGCACGTTTTATGACATCCAGGTTATGTTCTATAACCACTACTGTATTTCCTGCATCTACCAGCTTGTCCAGAACTGAAATCAGCTTGTCCACATCCGCAAAGTGCAGACCCGTGGTAGGCTCGTCCAATATATACAGAGTTTTTCCTGTACTGCGCTTGCACAGTTCTGTTGCAAGCTTGACTCTCTGAGCCTCTCCGCCTGAAAGCTGAGTTGAGGGCTGTCCCAGTTTTATATATCCGAGGCCTACCTCCTCCAGTGTTTTAAGAGGTCTTGATATGCTCGGCAGATTCTGAAAGAATTCTACCGCTTCTGTAACGCTCATGTCAAGCACATCAAAGATATTCTTGCCTTTATATTTAACTTCCAGAGTTTCTCTGTTGTATCGGCGTCCCTTACATACCTCGCACGGCACATATACATCCGGCAGAAAATGCATTTCAATTTTTATTATACCATCTCCGCTGCATGCTTCGCAACGTCCGCCTTTTACATTAAAGCTGAATCTTCCTTTGCTGTATCCGCGCATTTTGGCCTCCGGAAGTCCTGCAAAGAGATCTCTGATGGCTGTAAACATTCCCGTATATGTGGCAGGATTGGATCTTGGAGTTTTTCCTATCGGCGACTGATCTATGTCTATGACCTTATCTATATTCTCTATTCCCAGGATCTCTCGGTGGAGACCCGGTTCATCCGTTGTTCTGTTAGTAATCTTTGAAACACCTTTGTGAAGAATCTCGTTTACAAGGCTGCTCTTTCCGGAGCCTGAAACTCCTGTGACACATACCAGCTTTCCCAGCGGAAACTCCACATCTATATTTTTCAGATTGTTCTGCCTTGCACCTTTTACAATCAGTGATTTGCCGCTTCCCTCTCTGCGTGATGCCGGCACTTCAATCTTTTTTCTGCCTGAAAGATACTGACCCGTTATGGATTCCTCGCATGCCTTTACATCTTCCACAGTACCCTGAACTACCAGCTGCCCACCGTTGATTCCTGCCCCGGGACCTATATCCACAATATGATCGGCCGCATACATGGTGTCCTCATCATGCTCAACCACCACAAGGGTGTTGCCTATGTCGGTAAGGTGTCGCAGGGTTGCCAGAAGCTTTTCGTTATCCTTCTGGTGAAGACCTATGCTGGGCTCATCCAGTATATACAGAACTCCTACCAGGCTGGAACCTATCTGTGTCGCCAATCGGATCCTCTGGGATTCACCGCCCGAAAGGGTAGAGGCTGCACGGCTGAGAGTCAGGTAATCCAGTCCCACATCTATTAGAAATTTGAGTCTTGCTTTTATTTCCTTGAGTATCTGGTAAGCTATCTTCTGTTCTTTTTCCGTCAGCTGCAGAGACTCGGTAAAGGCAAGAGCGTCCCTCACCGACATGTCGGAAAATTCAGCTATATTTATCCCGCCTACCGTAACTGCCAGAATCTCCGGCTTGAATCTCTTTCCGCCGCAGTCAGGGCACAGCGAAATTGTCATATACTCGGTCATCTTATTTTTGAAATATTCCGAAGAGGTTTCCCTGTACCGACGTTCTATGTTATTGACCACGCCTTCAAAAGGTCTGTCTATCAGAGTCTTGTTACCTGTATTATTGCTGATATAATAGTACTGCAGATGACGATCCCCTGTTCCATACATAAGTTCTTTGCGGAAGGCCTCCGGCAGCTCCTTGAGAGGTTTTCTTATGTCTACACCGTGATCCTCCGCCAGAGCATTGACCATCTGACGGTAGAACCCACTGAATTCCATAGAGCCAAACACCAGAGCCAGAGCTCCGCCCGGTATGCTCAGCTCCTCATTGACAAGCTTTGCCGGGTTAAGTTTCTGGGTATATCCTATGCCGCTGCATGTAGGGCATGCGCCGAAAGGTGCATTGAAGGAAAACATTCTCGGCTCAAGTTCCTCTATGCTTACTCCGTGATCAGGGCAGGCCAGTTTGCTGCTGAAGGTCTTTTCATAATGATGATCATAAAAATCCCCTTCTACATTGACCAGTCCATCTCCGTGGCTCATGGCCAGTTCGCAGGCTTCTGCGATTCTGCCTTCCTGTCCCTTCTTCACCACGATTCTGTCCACAACTATTTCTATGTTGTGTTTGAAAGTTTTTTCAAGCTTTATTTCTTCTTCGTTTATCAGTCTTATTTCACCGTCTATTTTAACACGGCTGAAGCCCTCTTTTCGGATTCTTTCCAGAATTTTTTCATGTTCCCCCTTGCGTCCCCTTACCACGGGAGCAAGTATAATAAGTTTTGTTCCTTCCGGAAAATCCATTATGGTATCCACCATCTGATCCACTGACTGGCTGGTTATGGGCTTACCGCATACCGGGCAGTGAGGATGGCCTATTCTGGCGTACAGAAGTCTGAGGTAATCATGTATCTCTGTCACGGTTCCCACAGTTGATCGGGGGTTCTTGTTTGTAGTCTTCTGGTCTATGGAAATAGCCGGAGACAAACCTTCTATATACTCCACATCCGGTTTTTCCATCTGACCCAGGAACTGGCGCGCATAAGATGAAAGGCTTTCCATGTATCTGCGCTGTCCTTCTGCGTATATGGTGTCAAAGGCCAGTGACGATTTACCCGAACCCGAAAGTCCTGTAAATACCACAAATTTATCTCTGGGAATGGTTACCGTAAGATTTTTAAGATTGTTTTCGTTGGCTCCTTTGATGATTATATCTTTCGCCATTTTAGTTGTTTCCTCTCTTTACAGCCTGGTTTTGTACTCGAAAATCTTGTCTCGCAGGCTTGCGGCTCTTTCGAACTGCAGATCTTTGGCGGCCTGCTTCATTTCGGTTTCCAGCTTTCTTATATATTCGGAAAGTTCCTTCTTTGTCATTTCGGAAGCTTTCTTGTTTTTATAGCTTTCCTCTTCTTCCGCCACGTGGGTCGCTTCAATAACGTCCCTGATGGACTTGCTCACGGACTTAGGTGTTATTCCATGTTTCTCGTTATATTCCTGCTGAATTTTTCTTCGTCTTTCAGTCTCGCCTATGGCTGCTGCCATAGCCTTGCTTATATTGTCGGCATACATTATTACCTTTCCGTTTGCGTTTCTGGCTGCCCTTCCTATGGTCTGGATAAGGGATGTTTCTGTACGCAGAAATCCCTCTTTGTCGGCATCCAGAATCGCTACCAGAGAAACCTCCGGAATGTCAAGACCCTCTCTCAGCAGGTTGATGCCTACCAGCACGTCAAACACTCCCATTCTCAGATCCCGGATAATTTCCATTCTCTCCAGAGTGTCTATTTCTGAATGGAGGTATCTCACCCTTATATTTACACCCTTAAGATAATCCGTAAGGCTTTCGGCCATTTTCTTTGTGAGGGTGGTTATGAAAACTCTTTCTCCTCTTTCGGTTACCTGTTTGATTTCCCCGATGAGATGATCTATCTGTCCTTCCGTAGGCTGAACCTCAATAGGAGGATCAAGAAGCCCTGTAGGCCTGATGATCTGCTCTGCTGTTACTCCTCCGGACTGTTCCCTTTCGTAGGCTGCCGGAGTGGCGCTTACAAACATTATCTGGTTTACAAGCCCGTTGAACTCATCAAATTTGAGAGGTCTGTTGTCCAGGGCAGAAGGAAGTCTGAATCCGTATTCCACAAGGGAGGACTTTCTTGACCGGTCTCCTTCGTACATTGCACGCAGCTGCGGCAGCATGACATGAGATTCGTCTATCATGATGAGAAAGTCTTTAGGAAAATAGTCGATAAGAGTATACGGTCTGGTTCCCGGAGGAAGACCGTTGAGATGTCTGGAATAGTTTTCTATTCCTTTGCAGCTGCCTACTTCTCTTAGCATTTCCAGATCATAGCGCGTACGCTGCTCTATGCGCTGTGCTTCCAGGAGCTTGCCTCTGGCCTTGAACCATTCAACGCGTTCTGTCAGCTCCATATCTATGGTCTTCAGCGCTTCTTCCATCTTCTCCGGTGAAGTGACATAATGGGACGCTGGATATATGGCAATATGATCTCTTGCGCCTGTAATTTCTCCCGTTACCGGATTCATCTCTCTGATGGTGTCTATTTCGTCTCCGAAGAGTTCCACCCTTACCGCAGACTCCGAGCCGGCCGGGTATATGTCTATAGTATCACCTCTTACCCTGAAAGTTCCCCGCTCGAAAGCCATATCGTTTCGGGTATACTGGATGTCAACCAGTTTCCGCAGAATCTCTTTGCGGCTCTTTTCCATGCCGGGACGCAGGGAGAGCATCTGGTTTTCATAGTCAAAAGGACTTCCCAGACCATATATGCACGAAACGCTGGCCACAATTATTACGTCACGCCGTTCTGCCAGTGAGGCGGTGGCTGAGTGCCTCAGCTTGTCAATCTCGTCGTTTATCTGCGAATCCTTTTCGATATATGTGTCAGTGGACGGTACATAAGCCTCCGGCTGATAGTAATCATAGTAGGACACGAAGTATTCCACCGCGTTCTCCGGGAAAAACTCCTTGAATTCACCGTGAAGCTGTGCGGCCAGAGTCTTGTTGTGACTGATTATAAGCGTAGGCTTCTGTACTTTCTCGATTATGTTGGCCATGGTGAAGGTTTTGCCGGATCCGGTAACTCCCATGAGAGTCTGCGCTCTGTTACCAGCCAGTATGCTGTCTGCCAGCCTTTCTATGGCCTGAGGCTGATCACCGGTAGGGGCATATTCGGAATGAAGTATAAATCTGTCCACTGTAACCCTCCTTATCACCTTACCTTGCGGATAATTATACTTCTATTATACCACACCTTTTATAGCTGTGCAAACAGATGTTCTGTTCTTGTTCAAAGTTAAAAATTCCCGAAGGATGGACTTTCATCCAACTCATCGGGAATTTTCCATATCTTTTTCATATAGAGTTCAGCTGCAGCTTTCCACTATGTCAGCCAGTATCCTGAGGCCTTTTTCACGATCCGGCAGATCAGCGTAAGCATAAGAAATTCTTACGGCATTGCTCCTGGTTTTAAGCTTCTCCTTTTAAGAATTCAAAATACGTTCCCGTGCCCTTGTCTCTGGCGGTCTCATATACCTTCATGGCCGTCACATTGTCCTGAATTCCCATTCCCGTAGTATCAAAGATGGTTATTTCCTCATAGCTTTCGCGTCCGGCCTTTTCTCCTGTAAGGAGCTGACCGATTTCACAATATATATCTTCCTGCTTTATCACACCAGCCATCAGCGGATTTCGGGTTTCGCCTCTGCTTATACATTGAGCAATACTGTCATTGACAATCTTCGCTCCGGCAAAGATTTCGGGATCCCATTCATTCTTTCCGTCCATATCAGCCCCTACAGCTACTATGTGCATACCGGGTTTTACAAGCTCTGCCGGCACCAGAAAATCCTTGGACGGTGTGGTAGAGATGGCTATGTCCGCATCTTCCATGGCTTCTTCAACGGTCTGACAGATTATGACCTTCACTCCGGTTTCTTTTTCTACATCTGCTTTATACTGAGGCAGTTCTTCCGGATACGGACTGAATACCTTAACGGTCTGTATGTCTCTTACCTGGCACAGTCCGTAAATCTGCATTCTGGCCTGTCCTCCGCCGCCTATTACGGCTACAGTCTTTGAATCCTTTCGTGAGAGCAGTTCCGATGAAATCGCTCCTGCTGCTCCTGTTCTGATTCCCGTTATAAGGCTGCCGTCCATAACGCACAGAGGTGCACCTGTCTTTCCGTCGAAAATTTCAATAAGCCCTATCATAGTAGGCAGATCATTGTCTTTTCCGTTATCATAAAAGCCTGAGGCCACCTTTACGGAAACGCTTTCGTTAAGAGCATTGTAACAGGATTTAATGTCTGTCTCCCCATTGTTATGAGGCATTTCCATAGACACTATGTCAGGCTGCTGAACCTTTCCTTTCTGAAATGCAACATAGCCTTCTTTCACAGCTTCTATGACCTCTTTCATGGACAAGGTGCGTCCCACGTCATCCATGCTCAGCAGTAATGTCTTCATTTTCCCACCTCTTTTCCAAGTTCGCGGGCTCTGGCAGGGAACTCAGTCTTCTTGACATCTTCGGCTGTTGAGCATCCAAGAGCCGCAACCAAACCAGCCGGCTCCCATCCGAAATATCCTGCCATTGCTTTGAAGTTATGCACAATTCCCTTTATCGTATCCATGGTATCATCGCCCATGGACAGAAGCAGTGCTGTCTTTTTGGATCCTTTCATTCTCTCATCTTTTGCAAAGAACCTGTCGATAACTATCTTTAGCTGTCCGCATATATCATTATAATAAACGGGTGAAGCAAATACAACAGCATCCGAATCAATGATATTGTTGCAGAGTTCTTCCATATCGTCACTCCGAACACAGTTTCCTCCGTTCTCGAGGCATGTCTCACAGGCCATGCATGGGCTTACATTGCGAAAAGCCGCATCAAAACGGTAAATGCTGTGTCCCTGCGATTCAGCACCCTTTATGAACTCATTTACCAGAACTGCAGAGGTACCCTCTTTGTGGGGACTTCCGCTTATGATTGTAATTTTCATCGTTTACACCTCTTTATCTTGTTGCTATTTTGCAAATCCGTTTTCAATCAGGAACTCTTCGAATTTTTCCAGAGCTTCGGGAACGCCCTTGCGTCCGTAGCCCATTCTGAAATATTGTCCCTCCATGCCGTAAATATCAGCAGGAAGAAGCAGTACGCCCTTCTTGTCCACAGCCATCTGGCAGAAGTCCTTGACAGCCATACCCGGAAGCATCTTGTTATAAGCTACAGGTGCTGTCGCCGGAAGGTCTTTCTGAAAAGTTCCTCATCCATATCTTCAATATCTTCTTCGATGCTTTTTATCATCCTGTCCCTGTCTTTTCCCATGTATCCCGCAAGAGGAGTGGAGTTGAGAACGTGGCTGGCCCACAGATACATATCGTCCAATATCACATTCTCCAGAATTATTTTTTCCTCTGTAAGAATTTCTTTTTCACCGGCCTCTTCAAATCTGCCCTCTTTAACATCTTTTTCAAGGTCGCTTCCCGGAAATACGGAAAGCGTTGTAAGTCTCGTCACCTTAGGCTTGATCCTGTTAATCAGCTTTGCAGCTGCTTCCCCGCTCTCTGCACCTCTGCCTTTTCCGGCAAGTCCAAGTATCATTAGAGCATTATGGTTTATTCCGGCACGATTAAGCCTTTCGGCCTGAGTAATGCTGTCGGCAAGATCACTTCCTTTGTTCATTTTACTCAATACATCATCCAGGCCTGTCTCATAGCCGATATACAGATCATTCACACCCAGAGCTCTCAGTTTCAGAAGTTCATCATCAGTCTTGGTCTGAATGCTTCTTACGGCTGCGTACATTGTGAAAGTCTCTATCTGAGGCATATACTGCCGTATGAGTTTAACCTTTTCTTCCAGTCTGTCGGCGGAAAGAGAAAAAACATCCCCATCCATAAGAAATATTCTTTGTACAGGTCTCTGATATATATCAGCCACCCTTTTCCCTTCCCGGAGATTGTACCTTACGATATCTTCATCTATCATATGGAAGCTTTTGTCGCGGTACATATTACAGAATCTGCACTTGTTATGCGTGCATCCTGCTGTCACCTGCAGGAGAAAGGTTTTTGCCTCCAGAGGAGGTCTGTACAGTGTTCCTTCTGTTTTCATCATGTCCATGTTCATAGCAGCACCTCAGTAATACAAAAAATCCAAAGCCGCGCGCTTTATAGGAGTGTCGGCTTTGGATCTGCTGTTTAAATATCTGAAATCAGTATACAACCTTGCCCAGCATTGAAAGGATCAGTTCCATTGCCAGTTCTCCGGTCTTGTTTTTGATGTCCAGCATCGGATTTACCTCAACCATATCGAAAGCAAGCACCTTGCCTGAAGTGTACAGTGTCTCAACCAGGTAGAAAGCTTCTCTGAGTGTAAGCCCGCTATGTACAATAGTGCCTGTTCCCGGCGCCGATTCAGGAGTTATAGAGTCTATGTCGAAACTTACGTGAATGCCTTCAGTTCCATCTGAAGCGATTTTTATAGCTTCATCAATTACCGCAGGCATTCCCATTCTGTCAATGTCTGCTATAGAAAACACTGTAACTCCGTGTTCTTTCATTCGGATTCTCTCAAGTTCATCAACGTCTCTTGCCGCAATCTGAACACAGTTCTTTGTGTCTGCAAATACCGGCTCCTGTCCGAAGTCCACCATTATGTCAGGGCCTGCGCCGCATACTGCAGAAAACGGCATTCCATGCATATTGCCTGACGGAGATGATTCAGGATCGTTCCAGTCACCATGAGCATCCACCCAGATAATTCCGATATTTTTGTAATGCTTTGCCGTAGCTGAAATGCTTCCGGCTGCTATGCTGTGGTCTCCTCCCAAGACGATAGGAAAAGCTCCCTCTTCCAGGGTCTTGGTCACCTCATGGTACAGTTTTTCATTGATGTCGTGAACCTGTTCATAGCATCTCATGCTGTCACAGGTTTTGCCCTCAGCCATAGGAATGAGATCACCCTTGTCCCGGCATTCCATACCCAGTTTGCGTATACCGTCAACCACACCGGCATACCTGATTGCTGCAGGACCCATATTAACACCGCGAGTGCCGGCTCCCATGTCCATCTGTACTCCGATTAAATCGACTCTTTTCATTGTTTTAATCTCCTTTACAATATATCAATCAATATCAATCGTTATAATTATATCATAGTCTTTTATTTAAGGCAATTCGTCAAGCCTCCTTTTTACCAGCTGTATAAATCTCCTGCTGGCTACAGGAAGGCTGTCTTTATCCTTATAACATATTGCCAGAGTCCTCTTAAGCGGCGGATCCAGAGGCCGTATGGCTATGTTGTAATTGGTCCTTTGAAGTATCAGTTCTGCCAGTATGCTCACACCCAGACCGGCTTCCACCATGGTCATTATGGCATAGTCATCATGAACGGTATACCTTACATCCGGTACAGCCCCTATGGCCTCAAAAGCTTCCATGGACTCATGATAATGGCCTTCTTTTACAAGTATATACGGCTCTTTTGCCAGTAATTCCATAGGAACCACATCCATCTGCGCAAGAGGATGGTTTTGAGGAAGAACTGCCAGAAGCGCCCCTTCCTTCTGTGCCGTAATTTCAAGCCCGGATGCTACTGACGGTGTCATAAATCCAAAATCTACCGCTCCCGTCTTAATCCATTCCTGAATAAGACTGTAATCGCCCTGATTTATTACAAACTCCACATTAGGATATTTCTCATTGAATTCTTTCAGTAAAGAAGGCATCCAATGGGCCGTGATACTGCTCATGGCACCCATCCTTATTATTCCTGTATCCAGACCTTTGATATCTTTGGCTTTCTCTTCCATGGCAAAATACCTGTAAATCATCTGCTCTATGTATGGATAAAGCTCGCTTCCTTCATGGGTCAGCACTGCTCCGCTTCTGGACCGGCTCAGCAGCTTTATGGAAAGTTCTTTTTCCAGAGAAGCTATCATCTGGCTTATTCCGGACTGAGTATATCCCAGAAACTCGGCAGCCTTTGAAAAACTACCCATTTCAACAATTTTCTGCAGTGCAAGGTATCTTTGCATAGTGCCTCCTCCTCTCTTTCCTTTATTCTGATTTTAATGTTTGTCTCATGGAGTTGTCAATATTATATATAAGTTTTTCTAATAATAACATTATATATTTTTGTTTTACTTATATTAAATATTGTTCTATACTTAAACTGACAAAAGGGAAATCTAAAAAACAGGAGGTATTGAAATGTCAAATGCAAAACTTTTAGAAAAAGCTTTTAATCAGGCAGTTAACCAGGTTGATATCAGCCGCGTTCATCCGGAACTTAACAGAGTCATCATCAAGACAGGCATGCAGGCTTATGCGGACAGCAAAGGTGTTTCCTTTACCTCCGCAGAAGTGGATCACACAATCTCACATGGACTTGCTACCTTGAGCAAAGCAGGCGACGATTATCGCCATCAGGATTGGATGATGCTGCGTTAGCCGCCGTCAGACAAAATCGCATTGTATTCCTTTCAACATACACATTCACAAAAAAACAGACCGTCTCTTTCTATGAGAGGGTCTGTTTTACATTTCTGTCATACTTAATATGGTCTCTTGTAAAATCTTCCGTTTACCTGTTGAGTTTTTATCACATTTATAAAGGCTTTTGGATCTATCTCCTTTATGGCGACTATCACTCGGTCCACCTGCTCCCGGCCTATAACCGAATAGAGTATATGTCTTGGCATTCCCTCATAACATCCGGTGGCTTCTATCATGGTCGCATCATGATGGGTTATCTCGCGTATTTTTCCGTAAATCGCATCAGGCACTTCTGTGATGATTAGAAGGGTATCTTTCTGATAACGCTTAAACAGTATCTGGATGACCTGCGTTCCTGCGTACTGGTATATTATCGAGTACAGCGCCTTGTCGAATCCGAAAAGCACTCCTGCAGTTGTCAGTATCACCACGTTGGCCAGAAATATATAGTTCCAGGCATCTATCCCCTTCTTTTCGGAGAAATATATGGAAATAAAGTCTGTTCCCCCGCCGCTTGCTCCGCTTATCAGGCATATGCTTATGGCAACACTTCCGAGAATTCCTCCGAAAATACTGATAAGCAGAGTGTCATATGTTATGGTCACTGCCGGAAACACATCTGTCAGTATACTGGAGAGAAAAACCACATAGAAGGAATAGATGGTGAATTTCTTGCTGATGTATCTGAAACCTATATATGCCGGTATCAGATTCATCGGGAGATAAATGGCCGAATACGGAATTTCTATTCCGAAAAACTGGCTTGCAACCTGCTGTATCAGAATGGTCAGGCCGCTGAAACCGCCCGGAAACAGGCCGCCGGTTTTGACAAAACTTTTGATGTTGAAGCCGATTACTGCTGAAGCCAGAGTAAGGCATAAAAACATTCGCAGTTCTTTCTGGATTTTTTTCTTTTTTTCAGGTACCATTTTGTTTCCTTCTTTATTAAATTTACTCCGAGACAGGCTCGCTGAGTTTACATACATCTACCCACTGTATAGCATTTGAATATTTGTACAGTTCATCACAGCTGAATTCAATGGCACTGTTGCTGCTTCCGCACGCCGGAAAAACAGTATCAAACCTTTTTAAAGACTCGTCGCAATAAATTTTCACCTTGTCGTTGGTGATGCCGAAGGCACAGACACCGCCTATGGCATGTCCTGTAAAGTTCACCACCTCTTCCGGTGAAAGCATTTTTGCTTTCTGGTGAAAGGTGTCCTTAAACTTGCGGTTATCAATTCTTGCGTCCCCGGCGGTCTGGATGAGTATGCATCCGTCTTCCCCGTCTTTGAAGGATAAAGTCTTGCATATGCGTGCTCCTTCAACTCCGACAGCCTGAGCTGCAAGTTCAACAGTAGCACTGGAAACATCAAATTCCATAATCTTATCTTCCAGTCCCAGCTCTTTAAAATAATTTCGTACGATTTCTATAGACATTGTTTCTACCTCTTTTCCATCGCTTCATTATAGCACAACATTCCCGCTGTGTGAACATCTTATTGACATGATTGTCACATTTTGATAAAGTAAATATAACTTTGTGAATGTCAATATATGCTTGAAAGGAACTTAAAACATGGAACAACTTAATCACGAAAACCACAAGGGCCAATTCGGTTCCAGCTTCGGCTTTTTGATGGCTGCAGTAGGATCCGCAGTAGGTCTTGGTAACTTGTGGGGTTTTCCCTACAAAATGGGTGCAAACGGAGGCTTTGCATTCCTTATTCTCTATTTGATCTTAGTAGTATTTGTCGGCTATGTAATCATGATGACGGAACTGGCTCTGGGCCGTAAAACCGGCAAGGGTGTAGTGGGTGCATACAAAGCATTATCCAAAAAATATGCTTTCATCGGATGGATGGGCGCCATCGCTCCGTGGCTTATTCTTTCATTCTATTCCATGCTGGGCGGTTATTGTATCAAATACGCCGTGGCCAATCTTGGCGATCTCTTCGGAGCAAGTTGGGGTATAGGAGATGCCAACAGCGGCGAGTACTTTGGTGCTTTCACCTCGGACATGGTTCAGACTGTAATATTCTCTCTGATTTTTGTAGTTCTTACTGTACTTATAGTAAGAGGCGGCGTTTCAGGCGGAATCGAAAAATTTTCCACCGTGGCAATGCCTGCACTCTTCATAATGCTTGTTATTGTAATTATCAGAAGCGTTACGCTGCCGGGAGCTTCAGAGGGGCTTGCTTTTATGTTTAAGCCGGACTGGTCTGCTTTTGAAGGAACAGGATGGATTACCGTGCTTGCAGTGGCCGGCGGTCAGATGTTCTTCTCCCTTTCTCTGGGAATGTCCATCATGATTGCTTACGGTTCATATCTGCCGAAAGATCAGAATCTGGAGAGAAGCGCTCTGGTAATACCTTTTGCAGACACACTGGTTGCCATCATGGCGGGTCTTGCCACCATGCCTGCTGTATTCGCATCAGGCCTGGAACCAAGCCAGGGTCCCGGATTACTGTTTATAACACTTCAGACCGTATTCCATTCCATGGGAGGTTTCGGACCGTTCTTCGGTTTCCTTTTCTACACCCTGGTATTTATTGCAGCCATAACTTCTTCCATCTCACTTCTGGAAGGAATTTCAGCGGTTGCTATGGACAGCGTAATTGAAAAAGGGAAGAAACCTAACAGAAAGAAGATTGTTACAATCCTCGGAATCACCATTGCTATAACAGCCTCCCTGGTATCTCTCGACGGCCTGGGAGCCAACGGATTCCCTCAATTCTTCGGACAGGGATGCTGGCTTGATGCCATCGACCTTATAGCAGAAGGTATATTGATGCCTCTGGGTGCATGTTACTGTGCTATAATAATTCCGACTTCTCTGGTGGATGAAGAAGCAACTCTCAACGGTGCAAGATTCAGAACAAAGAATTTCTATGATTTCTGTATCAAATTTATAGCACCGGTAATGATGGTACTGGTTCTGCTGGGACAGCTTGACGGATTCTTCGGACTGGGAATGTTCAGCTGATAAATCATGATACAGAGGCTCTGCATCATATACCGTGCCGGGGCCGAATATAAACAAAATGGCTCTATTCCAAATAGAGCAAGATATAAACAAAAACAGAGAGCTTCGGCTCTCTGTTTTTTATTTCCCCGCGCAGTCCCTTCCGGATTGATGGAATATCCGGCAAAACTCTTCAGCCGCAAAACATGTGCCAATTATTACAAGTCCGCTCTGCTGCATCTTCAGGCCTTCTACAGAGGTAAATCCTTTTTGCAGAACTTAACTCCCCCTGCAAGATAGCAGACAGCTGACAATACCGCCAGTATTATCATACCCGGGATAAATCCGGTATCAACACAGTCCGTCCCTATGGATTGCACAGCATCTACATCAAACAGGCTTACAATAGTCAGTTTATTGAACATTCCCAAAGCATCTGTTCCGACGCCCATGGATACCATGTCTTCACTGCCGAACATCCCCAGCAGCGCAGCCAGAAAGAACCACAGTGTGACACCGCCTCCGACAGCCAGCGCCTTCTGACTTTGATTAAAAATATAGCTGCACAAATAGCAGAAGCCTGCTGCCGCTTCTGTAACCAGATAAAGTCCCAGATACAGCAACAATGTCCTCTCTATGTTCACTTCTCCGAATATTAAAACGGGAGTCGCCATTTTGATGCCGCAAGTTACAGCCATCAAAACCAGAGGTGCTGCAATCAGGTACACTGCCTGAGTTGCTGCCACGGAAGAACGTTTTACAGGCGTAGAAAGAATGTATGCCATGGAACCTTTGTCAACCTGCGCTGCAATGAGAGAGTTTGCAGCTATAATCACAAACACAAATATAGGGAGCAATCCCAATACGGTAAAATACATTTTATTAAAATATGTGGTGAAATCCAGACCATTCAACTTATCCATATCTTCCGGAGAAATTCCCGATGCTCCAAGCATCACTTCCATGAACCGGTCAATTTTAAGGTCATTGCCTGTGAAACATCCTTTCTCCTCTGCCAGGACCTGTATATATTCAAATTGTTCCTCATAAATTTCAGGCTCTATGTCTGAGGCCTCCACTTCATCCAGCACCAGCTCAAATCCATCGACACTGAGTTTTTCATTGTCAGATGCGGCATTATACATTTCAAATGCCTTCTCATACTCCACATCATTATTGCCAATGCAGAAATCTTCCAGGGATAGATTGCTTCCGCTGCGCTCGTTATATGATGCCATGACAAACAAGTATGTATATAACTCCTCACGGGTATTTTCACTGACTCCATTCTTTTTTCCGTGCCCATAATGCTTGTTGCGTAATTGATAACACCTGCTATCATGCACATAATCAGTACAACCGCAACTGCCAGTGATACATTGGAACGGCAGGTCTGCTTCATAAGGGGAATCGACAGAGCCCCCGAAGTCTTTCTCCTTTTGCTAATTTCTTTTGTATGCTTCATTGAAATAGTCCTCCAGTGTATAGGCTTTTTCCCTGATATATTTTACATTTTTTTCTTTAAGAATTTGAAACAGTTTGCCCGGATTATTATGCTCGGAAACCACCTCAAGTTCATCTGATCCGTCATTTAAACCGATATGGAAAACACTTTTATGATCTGACCTCAGTTCTTCCATATCCACGATGTCGATAATTTTACCGTTTTTAACAAAAGCCGTACGATCACATAATTCTTCCACTTCTTCAAAAATATGGTCAGAAATAAATATGGTCTTCCCTCTCTTCTTCTCGTTATTTATCAGATCAACAAATACTTCACGCATCAGAGGATCCAACCCAGTGGTGGGTTCATCCATTATCAGAATTTCCCGGTCGCCCATAAGAGCTGCAACTATTGCTGTTTTCTGCTTCATTCCTTTGGACATTCTTGCCAGACTGGCTGTAGGATCAAGTCTGAAAAGTTTGATCAGGTGGTTCATGTTCGAAAGATTCTTAATTCCCAGAAATTCCGCCTGCTTTTTCAGAAAATCCATACCTGTTTTCATAGGCGGAAAAGCTATTTCACCAGGTACATAACTGACATGCCTTTTTATTTCCGTAGAGCAGAGCCATGCATCCATATCTTTCACTTGCACGGTTCCTTTATCCGGTCTGATGAAACCCATAATGCTTCTTATAGTTGTGGTTTTACCGGAACCATTGGTTCCTACATAACCGAAACATTCGCCGCCTCTCACCTCCAGGTCGGTCTGGAATATTCCTCTTCCTCCTCCGTAATTCTTGGTCAGACCATCAATCCTTATGATTGTATCTGTCATTTCTCTTCCTCCCCGGTTTTATAGAAATCCATGAAATAGTCTTCCAGGCTGAATTTTACCTGATGAAAAGTTCTTATCTGCAGTTGTGACATATCCGCAATGAAATGATTCAGCCTATGGGAAGGGACTCGCGCCTTTACTTTCAGCCGCTCCTCACTGGAGGCGGCAAGCATATAATCTTTCCTTCTAAAGGCTTCGTAGCTTTCTCTGTTCTCAAAACCGATGACAAAAATGCCATCCTGAGTGTTTTTCAGTTTATCTACCATAAAGTCAGACACTATCCTTCCGTCTTTTATTATTGATATTCTGTCGCATACAGCGTCTACTTCGCTGAATATGTGAGATGAAAGAAAAATCGTCTTCCCGCGTGACTTTTCTTCTTTTATCAGATCAATGAATTCCTGCTGCATTACGGGATCCAGACCCGATGTGGGCTCATCGAGAATCAATATTTCCGGATCGTGCATGAATGCTGCAACTATAGCCAGTTTCCGCTTTTCGCCCAGGCTCATCTCCCGTGTTTTCTTATCCTCTCTCAGCTGGAAGCGTTCCAGAAGCTGTCTGCACAGGTTCTTTTCCTCATATCCGTGCATCGTCAATATCATATTCAGAAAACTTTTCCCCGTAACTTCTTCGGGAAGCGCAATCTCCCCGGGAATATATCCTATCTGACGCTTAAGTTTGTCAGCATGTTTCCAGCAATCTTTTCCCTTTATGAAGCTTCTTCCGCTGTCCGCTTTTGAAAATCCCATCAGGTGACGGATGGTAGTTGTCTTTCCTGCCCCGTTCGGGCCAAGAAATCCGTAACATTCCCCCTGCGCTACATTCATGGATATATTAAAAACTCCTCTGCCACAGCTCATTGTCAAGCACCTTTCGCGGCATAAACATTTCTCTGATATCTGTATTATTAACATGCCCATTTTTCTTCGTTGCCTACCATAGCATATACATATTTCATGAAATTATCTTGCCTCCAAGGATGGCTCATGTCCGGTATATATCGCTTCTTTCGTTCTTTTATCTGTGCTTGCTTTTGTTTAGTATCAAAATATCTTGAAACTCGTTCATGTTGAGGAATTTCATCAAGACAATAGATTCTTTCATTAACGGATGCATAGAGCTTACCGGAAAGAGTTTTAATCACAATTGCAGATGTACCTTTGTAGAAATCAGCTCTGCAGCCCTGTTCGTCAACAAGTGTGTAATATTTGTTATGGAATCGTATGCAATGACCCGCATCCACCTTACGAGGAGTAAGAATGGCAAGAAACTGATCAATTTTATCTGCTTCAGGTTGCTTCTCAAAGACTGATTTGATATAATTCATATCAAGAGCAAATTGTGCATTGAATTCTTTGAGGTAGTGTGCTAAGAATTCGTTTGCCTGCTCAATGGTTTTTACACCTGCCAGTCTTAATTCGATTGGCAGGCGTGATTGTAAGGTTTCAAAGAGTCTCTCTACTCGACCCTTGGCCTGAGGGATACTGGTGGTTTTAAGGTCAACCCCAAGCTGCTTGCAGGCATAACCGAATTGAGTAAAAGTATCATTCTCCAGAGAAGGGGAATTTTTTTGTTTGTATTCAAAAACAGTGCGTCTATCTGTGTAAAACATGTATGGAATACCGTAATCAGTTAGGATCTGACGGAAAACATGATAGTATCCGTTCAGTGTTTCCTGTTTATCAAAGTATGCACCGACTAAATTGCCCGTTGCATCATCAATGGCGGCATGAAGGGTGGTTTTGAAATCAGCAAACCAAATATGTAAGGAAGCGTCCATTTGAATCATTTCGCCGGCATACTGACATCTTGGTCGGCGAGGATGAGAATCCTTTGCGATAAGAAGTTTTTCTGCGATTTCAGAGGCTTCTTTTTTAGTTGAAGCATTTTGCTGCATAGCTTTGAGCTTTTCTTTGAGGGCACGCTTTGTGGTTTTATGAGCTTTGGGTGAAAGAATATCCTTTTCGAGAAGAATGGTTCTTATCGTGCCCTCTGAAAGGCAGATGTTTTCATGCTTTTTGAGCAGCTCGGTAAAGTGTCTTATGTTGGAGTCAAAGTATTTGTTTTGGTAGAGAAGATGTATTTGTAGCTTTAAATCATTACTGATCGCGTGGGAAGGAGTTCTGCCTTTGTTGCCATGAGAAAAAGCAGCTTTGCCATTTTGCCTGTATGCATTAATTAGACGGTCGATGGTGCGCCTGGTACATCCCAGCTCTACAGCAGCCCTGTTTTTGTTGCCGTTCGTTTCCACTAGTTTTTTGATTATTTCGTACTTCTTTTGTTCGTTCATTGTTAGATTAACCTTTCTGATAATGTCCACCTCGCTTTCACAAGCTAGTGTACCATATTTATCTACTTAAGACATTTTCTCTTGCGATATATTAAGACATTATCATATACGAAACAGAAAAATCTTACATAATTTATCATTTATATTGATTTCATTACATATATGGAATATAATTACAGAAACAAGAGTACAGTGTTGTTTCAAAAAAATATGAGGAGGTGCTTTAAAGGTACTTGCAGGTAATCATGTTATTATATAAGTTAGTGCACAATTGATATTATGAAGTATATTAAAGGGGAGGAGTAATTTTATGTCAAGAATTTTAAAAAAGGTAATAACAATACTGCTCACACTTTCTATAATAGCTACCAGTCAAGGAGTTATAGCGTTTGCCGAGATGAAAATCAATGCTAGTGTAAATGAAAACGCATATACAACTACAGCAAAGTCAGAAAATTCATTTTATACGAACTCTCAGCTCCTAAACAATCTAGGAATAAATGTAAATAATACACTTGCCTTAAAGCAATCAAGCAATTCAACAACCATTTATTGTATCGATAACGATACTACTGTCGAAATCTTAGAAAACTCTAACGAAAGAATCCAAATAAAAATTACAGAAGGAACAAAAACAGATAATATAGTATTTACTAATGATGGGCTATCATATTTAGATGGTCATCAAGTTATTGTTACTGACTCGACAGGAAATGAAGTTTTACATGAACTTTTTGCTGAACCAAGATCCGGATATTCTATTTATTATCAAAGAACCTGCCCAAGCGGTTCTGGAAGCGACTATACCCACTATTATGGGCAAGAAAAAAGTGCAAACATAAATCTGGGAAAAGATATCACAGATTTATCAGTTGTTGCTTTTCGTTCCTTTATGTTGACATATCTAGGTGTAGCAGGACAATTGGCATCCGACATTTTAGACCAATTCTACAGTATACTATTAACAACCGAACCTACAACTAGTGCCTTATCATACAAAGCAGATATGTATAGTCACAAAAGCTACCAAAGTGGTTATATTCCTTCTATATTTACATTCGTTTGGAAATATAATCTTAAATTATACTCTAAAACAAATTATACAGGCGCAGTAAAAACAGAAAATGTCTATAAATGTAAATTAACGGTATAGAATAATCCGGCAGAGAGGAGATTGAGGTCGCATGAAAGATTTTACCAAAAGGAAAGTTGCTATTACCGCCTTGGTAATAGTGGTTATGGTAATTATCCTAAACATTCCCATCGTGTCTGATGTGATAGCAATGGCCAGAGTAGGAATGATTTGGAATGTCATGGAAGTCGATAAAGTAGAATATGAAGGTAAAGAATATCGGCAATTTTCTTTTGACGACACGTATCAGACACGGGTAATAGTAGTAGAACATAACATTTTCAGAGCTACCGTACAGATATTTGAAGACTCCACGGGAAAAGTAAATCTCTATACGAAACCCCTGTTTGGCAAACCTGTAATCGATGTTCTTTGAGCGATCCTAACGCAAAAACGGCAGAACCGTTGTACATCGAAGTCCCGCTTTTGTCTAGTTCTCGGGCAAAAGTGGGGCTTTCAAATCTATTTTTTTATTTTTATATATCAAGTATTACCATGGTAAACTCCAAAAATTTTCTCAATCAGCTTATAGCCATTAGAATGTCTGCTCAAATATAAGAAGTTTTTCTGCGATTTCAGAGGCTTCTTTTTTAGTTGAAGCATTTTGCTGCATAGCTTTGAGCTTTTCTTTGAGGGCACGCTTTGTGGTTTTATGAGCTTTGGGTGAAAGAATATCCTTTTCGAGAAGAATGGTTCTTATCGTGCCCTCTGAAAGGCAGATGTTTTCATGCTTTTTGAGCAGCTCGGTAAAGTGTCTTATGTTGGAGTCAAAGTATTTGTTTTGGTAGAGAAGATGTATTTGTAGCTTTAAATCATTACTGATCGCGTGGGAAGGAGTTCTGCCTTTGTTGCCATGAGAAAAAGCAGCTTTGCCATTTTGCCTGTATGCATTAATTAGACGGTCGATGGTGCGCCTGGTACATCCCAGCTCTACAGCAGCCCTGTTTTTGTTGCCGTTCGTTTCCACTAGTTTTTTGATTATTTCGTACTTCTTTTGTTCGTTCATTGTTAGATTAACCTTTCTGATAATGTCCACCTCGCTTTCACAAGCTAGTGTACCATATTTATCTACTTAAGACATTTTCTCTTGCGATATATTAAGACATTATCATATACGAAACAGAATTACGTTTGTTCCCATAAATATTCTCCTTGTTAAATACGACATCTTGTTGTATTATTTAAATTATATTCTTGAGATAAAACATCATCAACAGACAATGTCCTTTAATTTGTCGTATTATATGGAGGCCGAAATATGAAAAAGCAACCTGATCGCACCGCCCGCACCCGCAGGAAGCTTATTGACTCATTCTGGAAATTTTATGAGGAGAAACCCATCGATAAAATTACAATAAAAGAGATTACCGACTGCGCCGGTGTGTATCGCAGCACCTTCTATCAGTATTTTTCTGATATATATGATGTTCTGGCTGCCGTTGAAGAGGAAATGGAATGTTCATATGATGCTTTTCTCCGCCAAGCGTCAAATGCCTCTTCTGTTTCGGCGACAAAAGAAATAATTCTGGATTTTTACTGTACGAACGGAAAATTCCTTGCGCTTCTCCTTGGCCCTCATGGAGATCCGCAATTTCTCTCCGCTGCAAAAGTTCGGGTTAAAAAGACGCTTAAAAGCATTCTCAATATTCCTTCTTGTGATTTTGAAACGGAAATTTTTATTGAAATGGCCTCTTCTGCTATTATATCAATGCTTACATACTGGTATGACAATCAGGAATCAGTCTCTCTGCACCAGGTCATTGGGACAGGCAGCAGATTTCTGCAGCGTGGATTGATTCCATATTTCCGTCAGCGTGACATGAATTTCTCCCATATTGATTTTGGAGAATAGTGAAAAAAGCAAAAAGTCAGTTTGTCTTTACAAACTGACTTTTTATATGTCTCGTGCCTTATTCTTGGTGTTTTTCAGTTCATGAGCAGCGCAGAGCGCTCCGCCCTCATGCCTAATGGAGTTTTCTGCCGCAATACGGGCAGTAGCTGTAATCTTCTTTTTCTTCACTTTCTTTTTCCGAAAAAGCAGTGTCTCTTATAACGCCTTCCACAAGTGCTTTCTCTCTTACTATGGATACCTGCTCCATAAAGCCCGCCGAAAGAATACCTGTGGGAATGGCCACTATTCCCACTCCAAGGAAAGTAAGCAGCGTACCGCATATCTTACCTGCCATAGTCACCGGTACAATATCACCGTATCCTACCGTAAGAAGAGTATTGGCAGCCCACCAGAATCCCGAAAATGCATTGGCAAAAGCCTCGGGCTGAGCTTCATGCTCCAGGTTGTACATCATAAGTGATGATGCAACCATCAATATGAAAACGATAAAAATCGATGAAAGCAGCTGACCTTTTTTCTTTTTTAGCACATCGCCTATGACTCTCAAAGGATCCGCGTAATGATGAATCCTGAAGACACGGAGTATCCTGATAATTCTGAACATTCTCAGGGCTCCTCCGCCGGAGGCCACCAGGAAAGGTACACATGACAGCAGATCCACCAGGCCTGCCCAGGAAAAAATAAACCGTATTCTGGCTTTCCCGGGGCTTATATCTTCGTAAAGGAAATCTGCTGTCCATATGCGCAGAATGTAGTCCACGGCAAAAAATACGACAGTGATACATTCCACCCACCATATTATTCTCTCATATGGATCCGCCTGTGGGAAAGTGTCGAAAATTGCGATAAAAATATTCACGGCAACAGCTATAACCAGTGAAAAATCATAGGCTCTGCTGGGCATGTCCGAAAGATTCCCCACCTGTATTATTGTAAAAATTCTTCTTCTGTTCATAATTACTGCACCTCTCAGAGGTTTTATCTATAATATAGTAAGCACAATCAGCAATATTGCTCCCGGCAGTCCCAGGACGCCCACAATAAGGGCATTGAGCATGTTTAGAGGTATTATTATTCCTATTTCTGCTCCAATAATATTTATAAGAAGAATGGCTGCTCCTCCGATGAGGCTGTTGACGGCCAGCTTGAGAATAATTTTCAGCGGCCACAGAAACAATTTGCCGAATATAAACAGTAATATTATCGCTCCTGCATACGTCAGGAACACACTTAAATCTAAACCCATTTCTATCCCTCCGCTTTTGTATAAAATATGTGATTATGGAATAAAATAGAATTAAATAACCGGAAAGGTGTGATGAATTTGTCCGTCTCAATTAAGGAAAAAATTTTAAAGGGACACCCCTTTGTTCTGGATAAAATCCGCGGCACCGGCGCTCTTAAGGCCGGCGCTTCAGAAAACACCGGATTCTCCCAGGATGACCAGCTATACAGGTCTATTGACAATGCCAGATCCGAACTGGAAATGGCTGTGCTCACCTTCAATGAACTTACAGATGAGAAAGCCATAGATTATGCTTCATATAATCTTCTGGCAGCCCGGGCCAGATATTCTTACCTTCTGCAGCTTGCAAAAGAAAAAAAATTATCTCTCTGAGCACAGCCTCAGAGAGATGTTTTTTATAATTCCCTGCGGCCCTCCATGGCCTTGAGAAGTGTTACTTCATCTGCGTATTCCAGATCCCCTCCTACAGGCAGGCCGTGGGCAATCCTTGTCACCTTGATTCCGGCAGGCTTGATAAGCCTTGCTATGTACATGGCTGTGGCCTCCCCCTCGATATTGGGATTTGTGGCAATTATGAGTTCTCTGACATCATTGTTCTGAAGCCTTGTAATCAGTGACTTGAGATTGATATCCTCCGGTCCTATTCCTTCCATAGGCGATATCACTCCGTGGAGGACATGATACAGTCCGTTGAACTCTCTTATTCTTTCCATAGCTGCCACATCTCTTGGGCTTTCAACTACACATATGACATCCTGCCGTCGGCTGCCATCACTGCATATGATGCACGGATCCGTATCTGTAAGATTTCCGCATATGCTGCAATATTTCATTTCCCTTTTTGCATCTGTTATGGACTGAGCTAATGCCTCAGCCTCTGAATCCTCAAGGGACAGGATATGAAAGGCAAGTCTCTGGGCCGTCTTGTAACCGATTCCCGGAAGCTTGGATAATTCACCTATTAACTTTGCCAGCGGTCTTGGATACTGTTTCATCGTCGTCCTCTAAAGTCCGGGAATTCCCAGTCCGCCTGTGAGTTTTCCCATCTCTGTGCTGGATATCTCATCTATCTGTCTGAGTCCTTCATTGACGGCAACAATAATCAGATCCTGCAGCATTTCGATATCATCAGGATCAACAACTTCAGCTTTCAGTTCCAGCTTTACGATTTCTTTTTTTCCGTTTACCACGGCTGTAACAGCGCCGCCGCCTGCTGTGGTCGTAACTTCCTTTTCTTCTATTTCAGCCTGCAGCATTTCCATTTTTCTCTGCATTGCCTGCATCTGCTGAAGCTGTTTCTGCATGCCTCCTCCGCCTGAAGACGGTTTCTTTCCGGCTCTCATTCCTTTTCCCATTTTATTTCCTCCTGAAAAATCATTCTATATCTACTGTTATGCCAAGAAGCTTTTCAGCTTCTTTGGCAATTTCCTCTGCATCTCCTTCAGCGCCTGATGTGTCCGCAGTTTCCTTTCCTTTAAGCTCACATATCATTCGCAGCTGCCTTCCTGCTCTTTGAGAAACCATGGCTTCAAGTTCCTGTCTCTTCTGCTCGGTAAATCTGCGAGTGAAATCACTATTGGCCGTTATGGTAAAACTGTCACTTCCCATGTGCACTGCTTCTGTGCCGCTCCTTATGAGATTGAAGCTTCCTGCGCTTCCAGGTCCGGAACGAAATATATCTTCCCAGATCTCCTGAAACTGCGGGTCACCATCGGTCTGATGAAGTTTGTTACCCTGCGGAGTCAGATCCGATGCACCTTCTTCTTTCTTTTCCGGTTTGGGAGAAATAAGTTTGTGCTCCGATGCTGTATCAGGCTGATAACCGGCTGACGGTGCTTCGGAAGGTGCTGCGCTTTTCTTTGGCGCCGGCCGTTCTTTCCTGTCTGGTCCTTCTGATATGGCAACAATGGCGAGTTCCAGAAGAACTCTCGGATTTGTAGACCACCTTGCATTGTTTATGGTAGTCGAAAGCCTCATTATTGCGAAATCTATTTCGTCGAAGGTAATTTTGCGGCTTTGTTCTTCGATTCTTTTTATGTTTTCAACAGACATGTTCAGCATATCCGCCGGATTTTTTATGAATTTGGTGATAAGAAGACTTCTGTAGTGGCTTACCCAGTCTTTCATTATCTGCTTTACATCTTTGCCTTCCTGAAGCACTCTGTCCAGAAGAACCAGCGCTTCGGCAGACTTTCTCAGGGATACCAGTTCTGTAAGATCAATAAAGAACTCCTCCCCTGTGGTTCCCACATATTCCAGGACCTTGTCACGGTCAATGACCCTGTCTCCTCCGGCAAGGACCTGATCCAGAATACTCAGTCCGTCGCGCACCGAACCATCGGCACATCCGGCCAGAAGTCTCGCCGCATCCGGCATGAGTTCCACACCGCGGCTGCTGCATATTTCGGTCATGTTGTCTGCAATGATATTTTGTGATACACGCCGGAAGTCAAGCCTCATACATCTTGACAGAATAGTCGCCGGGAGTTTCTGAGGTTCTGTGGTGGCAAGTATGAACATCACATGCTCAGGAGGTTCTTCCAGGGTTTTAAGCAGGGCATTGAAGGCTCCTGTGGAAAGCATATGAACCTCATCTATTATATAAACCTTCTTGCGTCCTGCCGCAGGAGGATACTTGACGCTTTCCCGGAGTTCCCTTATATTCTCTACACCGTTATTTGAGGCTGCATCTATCTCTATGACGTCAATAAAATTGCCTTCTTTAATAGCTCTGCAATGGTCACACTCTCCGCAAGGCCTGTCACCCTCCGAAAGGCAGTTGACAGCTTTAGCCAGAATTCTTGCAGTAGTGGTTTTGCCTGTTCCTCTGGTACCACAAAACAGATAGGCGTGACTTACGCTATCTGCCTTTACCTGATTTTTCAAAATTTTTACAATATGCTCCTGTCCGAGAATCTCGTCAAAAGTTTCCGGACGGCAGGCTCTGTAGAGGGCAGTATACATTGGAAAAGCTCCTTCTTATAAAAATTGCCCTTAAAGAGCCGCGCGTGGCGTTGGAGAAGGCTGATCTGCGGCACATAAGAACTTCCGCTTATTGCTGCTTCCTTCCGGACCTGACAAGGTTCACGGCATCCCATTGCGCAGGACCCAAACCATGCCAGGCGAAGCTCTCTAAGGGCAATTTAATTACTGTAATATTATATTATTTTTCAAGGTATTTTTCAAGACCTTATTTAAGCCAGGCCATTATTGTCTCTTCATCGATTATTTCTATTCCCAGTTCTTTTGCCTTTTTGTTTTTTCCTGATGTTGAAAGCAGGTCGTTGTTGATAAGGTAACTGGTTTTTGAGCTTACCGACCCGGCTACCTTACCTCCTGCTTTTTCTATCCGGTCTTTAAGTTCGTCTCTGTTAGAGAAATGTTCCAGGCTGCCTGTTATAACGAAGGTCTTGCCGGTCAGGGTGCTTCCGGTTTTTTCTATGGTTTCATCTAAGGTGACTTCTCTGAGAATATCTTTTACAGATTCTGTATTTTTTTGTTCCCTGAAAAATTTTACGAAGCCCGCTGCCATTATATCACCTATTCCTTCAATGGAAACAAGTCTGTCTTCATCAAGTGACTGTATTTCTTCCCAGCTGCCGCCGCAGGCTCTTGCGATAAGCCTTGCGTTGGCCTTTCCTATTCCCGGTATTCCCAGGCCGTACAGAAGTCGCTCCGGCGTGGTGTTCCTTGCCTTATTAACGGAAGCTATGAGATTTTCAAAGGACTTTTCTCCAAACCCCTCCATTTCGACTATTCGTTCTCTGAAGCGTTCCAGCCTGAAAACATCAGCCAGTTCTTTTATCATTCCCTCGGCGACAAATTTTTCGATGGTTGCCTCAGACAACCCTTCAATGTTCATGGCATCTCTTGAAACAAAGAGTGTCAGCCGCTTAATGTGTTTTGCCAGGCATTCCGGGTTTACGCAGTTTAATGTCTTTACACCGTTTTCTTCCTTTACTTTGGTTTTACCGCCGCATACGGGACAGCTGTCAGGTATTTCTACATTATTGCTTTTTGTTATGTTCTCCGCAATCTGAGGGATTATCATGTTTGCCTTGTAGACCTTTATCTTGTCTCCTATGCCTAGTGCCAGTTCCCGCATAACGCTGATGTTGTGGACTGAGGCCCGGCTTACGGTGGTTCCTTCCAGCTCCACGGGTTCAAATATGGCTACAGGGTTTATCAATCCGGTTCTTGACGCGCTCCATTCTATTTCTTTTAAAGTTGTTTCTTTTATCTCATCTTTCCACTTGAAGGCAATGGAATCCCTCGGAAACTTTGCGGTGGTTCCCAGTGACAGCCCATATTCTATATCATCGTAAATCAGGACAAGTCCATCTGAGGGAATCGGATTTTCTGCAATATGTTGGGAAAACCATTCCACAGTGGATGGTATTTCATCTCCGCCATGGACTTTTCTCCATGTCACGCATTCAAATCCCTGATCAGCCAGCCATTCCATCTGACGGCTGCGGGCATTAAAGGTCATTCCCTCTGCAGAAACCAGCGCAAAAGCGTAAAATCTCACGTTTCTTTCTGCTGTAACTCTGTTGTCAAGCTGCCTTACCGAGCCGGAGCATAGATTCCTCGGATTTTTGTATTTTGCGCCCTCATCGTCGATTTCCGAATTTATTTTTTCGAAATCATCATAGGATATTACGGCTTCTCCTCTCAGAACCAGCCGTCCCTTAAAGTCTATGTTGAGAGGGAGGTTCGCAAACACTCTGGCATTGCTGGTCACAACTTCTCCGATTTCGCCGTTTCCTCTTGTTACTGCTTTGGAAAGTTTTCCTTCTTCATAGGTAAGAACCACCGTCAGCCCGTCCAGCTTCCATGACAGCAGACCCTCCTTATCTCCCAGCCATGACGCCAGCTGTTCTGCGTCTTTGGTTTTGTCCAGGGAAAGCATCTTGGAAGGGTGCTTTTCTTTTGGAAGATTAGACAGAACTTCATAGCCAACATTAACTGTGGGACTGCCCGAGAGAACAATTCCCGTCTCTTTTTCCAGGGAAACCAGCTCATCATACAGCGCATCGTATTCATGATTGGTCATTATCTCGCGGCTTTCCTGGTAATATGCTTTTGATGCATGATTGAGTACCTCTACCAGTTCTTTTATTCTGTCTGCTTTACTGCCTGACTGTTTTCTGCTCTTTTCCATATTTTTCTCCGATTATATTTTTTTCAGCGGCGCAATGCCCCTTGCCAGCTTTTTTCTGCCGGCTTCTTCAAAAATGACAGTTACTGTTTTTTCGTCGGCCTCCAACACAATCCCCCGTCCGAATTTTCCGTGGGCAACAGCATCTCCCGCATTGAAATCCGAATCATTTCCCGAAGCGTTTACCTTGGATTCTTTTCTCGCACGCTGCAGAGGATCATATGGCTTGTATGCAGGTACTGCAAAGCCATCCAGGCTTCCCGTATCGATTCCCACTGAATTTACGGTTCTCCGGTTCGGCACATATACAGAATCTCCTGCTTCATCCAGAACCTTAGGATCCAGTTCCCTTAGGAATGTAGATTCTCTTGTATAATCACCCTGCCCATAGATAACTCTGTAGGCCGCACCGGTGAGGAACAGCCTTTCCTTTGCACGGGTCATTCCCACATAGCAAAGCCTGCGCTCCTCTTCCATTTTTTCCTCTGAATCCATGGCGCGATGTCCGGGGAAAAGTCCATCCTCCATTCCCGGCATAAAAACCACCGGAAATTCAAGACCCTTGGCACTGTGAAGAGTCATAAGCGTTACTTTGCCTGACTCCGATTGGTATTTATCTGCATCTCCGTCGGTAGCTACCTTTTCGAGAAATTCCTCCAGGGTAGCCTCCTCACCCTGTGCTTCTTTCTCCTTTTCAAAATCGTATATAAACGATTTAAAATCCATAAGGTTTTCTATACGTCCCTCTGCTTCTATGGTGTTCTGGTCCTCCAGGGACTTGAGATATCCCGTTCTTACCAGAAGCAGGTCGTAAATATCTGATATTCTAAGGTTGTCTCTTTCCTCTCTACACAGTTCAATCACCTGGGCCATATTCACAACAGAAACGCCTGCCTTTGCCGGCAGTCCTGCCGCTACTTCGGGGTCGGAAATGGCCTCCATCATGGATTTTCCCTGTACCTCTGCCAGCACTTTGAGTTTTTCAATGGACTTGGGTCCTATTCCCCTTTTCGGCTCGTTTATTATTCTCATAAACGCCATGTCGTCTTTTGGGTTTACCACCAGACGCATATAGGAAATCATATCCTTTGTTTCTTTTCTCTCATAAAAGCTGAATCCCGAAAGCACCTGATAAGGTATCATCTGCCTCCTGAATGCATCTTCAAAGAGTCTGGACTGGGCATTGGTGCGGTAAAGCACGGCAAAATCGTCGAAGCTCCTGTAAGGGCCTTCCATAAGCTGTATCTGCCGCGCAACGTATGATGCTTCTTCTTTGTCATTGTCGCATCGTGTATAAACGATTTTATGTCCGTCTTCCTGCTCTGTCCACAGTTTTTTTGCCTTTCGGCCTTTGTTGTTTCTTATTACCGAATGAGCCGCCGACAATATGTTCCCGCATGAGCGGTAATTCTGCTCCAGCTTTATAACCCTGGCTTCCTTGAAATCTTTTTCGAAGTCGAGAATGTTACGTATATCAGCACCTCTCCACTGGTATATGCACTGATCATCATCTCCTACCACACACAGATTGCGGCTGGCAGCAGCCAGCATTTTTATTATTTCGTACTGTATATGGTTGGTATCCTGATACTCATCCACCATTATGTATGAAAATCTTCTCTGATATTCTCCAAGTATATCCGGATAATCTCGCAGTAGATGAAGGGTATTCCGCAACAGGTCGTCGAAGTCCATGGCGTTATTCTTCTTGAGTCTGGACTGGTATTCTCTGTAAACGCTGTATATAATCTTGCTCTTAAAGTTTTCCCCTTCCTCCTCCAGATATTCCTGCGGACTGCGGTCTGCCTCTTTTTCCTTGCTGATAATTGCCCCTATGTAATTTACAGGGTACTCTTTGGGATCGACATTCAGATCCTTGAGAATGTTTTTCAGCAGAGCCTTCTGATCCACCGTATCATATACAACAAAGTTTTTTTCGTACCCTGCAGATTCATAATTCTCTCTGAGAATTCTGAGACCCATGGAATGGAATGTGAGAATCCACATCCCCGGACATACACCTGTCAGCCGCTCCACTCTCTGGCGCATTTCTGCAGCTGCCTTGTTGGTGAAGGTAACTGCAAGAATCTTGTAGGGGCTTATGCCCTTCTCTATGAGATAAGCTATTCTGTGCGTCATTGTAGCCGTCTTTCCGCTTCCTGCTCCTGCCAGTATAAGCAGCGGGCCTTCTGTGCACATAGCCGCTTCTTTCTGTCTTTCATTCAGATTGTCTAAATTCATTTATTATCCTCTCCCTGCGTTTCCGCATGTCTGTCATCTTATGTTCTGATTCATTTTATCATAAAACCGCCTGAAAGGCTACGGGATTTGTAAGTGCCACCCTATCACTTCAGAATTGCCTGCGGATTTTTCGCGAAATATACAGCTTCTTCTGTCCAGACAAAGCAGTGTTCTTACATTTAAAAATGCTGTTGACTGCACGCAGCGTGCAGTTTTAGGCTGAAAGGAGAGGTAATAATGGGTAAAACGAGGACTTTAAGCCAGGTATGCAACCTTCTGGAAATATCCAGAAGAGCAGTTCAGGGTTATGAAAAGGCCGGTCTCGTAAAGGCCACAGGGAAAAACAAGTATGGATATCTTCTTTACGATGAGGCAGCTCAGCAGAGAATAAAACGAATAAAACTCATGCAGCAGCTCGGCTTTAAGGTAAAAGAAATCAAGGATGTCATCGATTCACCTGATGATGTACTGGTGCAAGCCATAAATCTGCAGATTGAAAAGATGAATGACGTAATCAGGGAAAAGGAGGATGCCATCTGTCAGGCAAGGAAACTTATTGTTGAAATAAAAAAATGATATGATACCATGTTATATAGGTATTGAATTATAAAATGCTGTAAGTGTGGAGGATTATATATGGTAAAAAATGAACTCACGAAAAAAATTATATGTGTGATAATCTTAATAGCAATAGGATGTGTGTCCTTTTTTGTCGCTGCACCATGGGCCGGTGACCCTGCAAATTATGAAAAGACGACAGAAACACTAGATAATCTTGAAAATAAAGCAATTATCATGACCGGAACCGCAGCTGCTCTTGCCACAGCTGCAGCCCTTGTGCCCGGGGATGCAACAACACCTATAGCCAATAAGCTGGCTGATGTTGCCGGATACATGGTAATAGTATATGTAGCAATAATACTTGAAAAATACCTTCTTACAATGACAGGATTTGCGGCCTTCAAAATACTTGTGCCCGCAGCCCTGCTTTTAATTGCTGTCAGCATATTGCTGACCGGCACAGACGGCAAGATAAAACTCAGAAAAATCGCATGCAAATTCATGGTCATGAGCATGCTTTTGTGGGCTCTGATTCCTACAAGCGCCGTCGTGACAAATATCATAAACAATACATATAACGTAAGCTATGATATTGAGGTTGACGGCGAAACAGATGCAGCTCAGTCTTCTCCGGCAGCAGATTCTCTGCAGGATTCCCAATCAGGCGCGGACGCCTCTGAGGAAGCTGACGATGAGGGCTTTTTCAAAAATCTTTGGAACAATATTGTGGAGAAAACCGAAACTGTAACAGACGAAGTAAGCAGTAAAATCACCGAAGGCACCGTAAAGTTTCAGCAGTCACTGAACAAAATGCTGGAAGGCGTTGCCGTCATGATTGTAACAACCTGCCTGATACCTCTTTGCGTACTTATGCTTTTTCTATGGATTGTTAAGATGGTGGCCGGCCTGGATTTTTCAGTGCCCGGTTTCAAGAAGCTTCCTAAAGCCTCCAAACTTAACAAAAATACATCTGAATAAAAACAGCTGTTCTTGTTTATTGTAAAATGACTAATCCCCGGGAGCGCTGCTTGCTCTTCCGGGGATTAGCCTTTACGGGATGCTGCCTGTATCGGCAGACCCTTACTTTTTTATTTTTTTAAGCCCATAGGTTCGTCTCTGAAAATTCTTTCATCCATAAGTCTTATTTCATCAGCAAGCTTCGGAGTAAACTCCATCTGATCTATGACCTGAGTTTTTAAGTCTATTCCGGGAGCTATTTCTATGAGGGTAACTCCGTCCTCGCGCAGTTCAAACACTGCTCTTTCTGTTATGTACAATACCGGCTGCTTAACCTTGTTGGCATAATATCCGGAGAAAGTTATATGTTCAACTTCTTTTACAAACTTCTTTTTGCTTCCTTCCTTTACTATGTCGAGTTTTCCGTCTCTGCATTCCACTTCAAGGCCTTTGGCCGTAAATGTGCCGCAATAGCAAACCTTCTTTGCGTTCTGGGTTATGTCGATAAATCCACCTGCACCGGCAAGACGTGTACCGAATTTCGATACATTAAGATCACCGTTAGGTGCCGTTTCTGCCAGACCCAGGAAAGCCAGATCCAGTCCTCCTCCCTGATAGAAGTCGAACTGCACGTTATGGTCAAGTATGCACATAGGGTTCGCTGCTGCTCCGAACTGGGTTCCTCCCATAGGCACGCCTGCTATGGAGCCGGCCTCTACAGTCAGCGTCATATAATCAGATATCCCCTCTTCAGCTGCAACATTGCCTATAACCTCCGGTACGCCTGTTCCCAGGTTGACAATTGCGTTTTCCGTCAGTTCCATGGCGGCTCTGCGGGCGATTATTTTTCTTGCATTAAGTGGAACCGGAGGGATTGCGTCCACAGGTATTCTGAACTCACCTGTAAGTGAGCCGTCATAAGGCGTACCGAGGCATTGCATATTATCAGCTTCATTGCCTACAACGATGGAATCAACATATATTCCGGGGATTTTCACAAGTTTAGGATCCAGGCTACCTGCCTGAACGATTTTTTCTACCTGGACTATAACCTTTCCGCCGCTGTTTTTGCAGGCTTGCGCCATGGCTGTGCAGTCCAGTGAGCCTATTTCTCTATGTACGGTGCAGTTGCCGTATTCATCTGCATAACTTGCTCTCAGAAATACAACATCAATAGGCATCGGCTTGTATAAAAGTCTTTCTTCTCCGTCAATCTCAACAAGCTTCACTATATCCTCTGTGGTAACGTCGTTAAGCTTTCCTCCACCGTTTCTCGGATCGACAAAAGTATAAAGGCCCACATGGGTAAGAGTGCCTATATTGTGTGCCGCTATGTCACGATACATATGTAAAGGAATTCAATCTTGAAGGAGAATATGTAAAGGTAAAAAGAGCACTGGAAGACGGATATGAAGTGCTTAAGGTAAAGCTGCCGTGCGTTCTTACAGCCATAAAGGAGCTTAATGAACCAAGATACATGTCAGTGCCGGGAATATTAAAAGCGGCAAAGGCAGACATCAAGGTATGGAATGCGGAAGATATCGGAGTAGACCTTAAAACAGTAGGGCTTAAGGCATCCCCAACCAATGTGTTTAAATCCTTCACACCAAAGCCAAAGGGAGCAGGTGTGACAGTGGAAGGCGATACGCCAAGGGAGAAGGCAGAGAACCTTGTAGCTGCTCTGAAAGAGAAGCACATCATTTAGGAGGGAGCAGAAGATGAGTAAGTTAGAAGAATACAAGAACATATGGGTGTTTGCGGAGCAGAGAGACGGCAAGCTGATGAATGTAGCGCTGGAGCTCATAGGAGAAGGCTACAAGCTGTCAAGAGAACGAGGTGAAGATGCAAAGGTATGTGCGATACTGGTAGGCAACGGAGTAAGCGGTCTTGCAGATGAACTTTATGAATATGGAGCAGACAAGGTTTATCTGCTGGAGCATCCTCTGCTTACCCGCTATACAACGGACGGATATGCAAAGGCAATAACCGATGCGATAAATGAATACAAACCGGAAATCGTGCTTTTCGGAGCCACCCACATAGGAAGAGATCTGGCACCGAGAATAGCAGCAAGACTGAATACGGGTCTGACAGCAGACTGCACGAGACTGGATATCAACGTATCAAAGTATATGGACTATCTTGAAGAGAACACCACAGCAAGCCTAAACGGACTTGACAGAGCAGATGAAAGTAAAGGGTTGAAACAGACAAGACCGGCCTTTGGAGGAAACCTTATGGCAACCATAGTGACTCCGAACACAAGACCTCAGATGGCGACGGTAAGACCTGGAGTAATGGCAAAGAGAGAGCGTAAGGCGGGAGCAAAAGGAGAACTGATAAAGGCAGATGTGGATGTAAAGCCTGAGGACATCAATGTAGAAGTAGTAGAGGTTGTAAAGGCGGCAAAGGAGATGGTATCCTTAACAGACGCAAAGATCATCTGCTCGGGAGGAAGAGGTCTGGGAGGACCGGAAGGATTCAGACTGATAGAAGAGTTTGCTGAGAAGGTAGGCGGAGTAGTAGGCGCATCAAGAGCAGCAGTAGATGCAGGATGGATAGATCCGAGTCATCAGGTAGGCCAGACAGGAACGACAGTAAAGCCTGAGATATATTTTGCCTGCGGAATATCAGGAGCGATACAGCACCTGGCAGGTATGCAGACATCAAAGATCATAGTAGCCATCAACAAGGACCCTGAATGTCCGATGATGAAGCTGGCAGACTATGCCATAGAAGGAGACCTGAAGAAGGTCATCCCTGAAATTATGGCTATTTGGGAACAGTAAAATTACTTCTTATCTCTTTTTTATCTTTTCACATGAAAAAGAGCGTCTCCCCGGTGAGCATACGCCTGCCGGGGACTCCTCTTTTTTGTATTCAAATCAATAAAATCTTGCCAGTCTTTAATCAATAATATAAAATTATACTATAAACATTTCAGTGTCTTTAGGGAGGCAATAATGAAAAAAAGAAAAATCGCAGTTCTTACATGGCAAAATAAATTTGAAATGTATGATGATCAGTTTAAGGACGAATTTGAAGGTACAGAAGTAATTCAGTACGGCAGTGACTTCTCTTATGACACTCTCATAAATAAAGCTGTAATGCTGGAAGACCTTGGCTATGACGCAATCATTGCACGAGGATATACCTGCGGTATAATTAAAGAGCATGTAAGTCTCCCTCTGGTAATTGTTGAACCTGATATGCTTGACGTACTCCAGTCCATGATAAAACTCGCACCTGAAAAAGGCGAAAAAATAACGCTGCTTTTTCAGCAAAGCAACAATCTTCTCAGATATAAAGAGCTCCCTAACCAGCTTCACGCTATGTTCGGTGTCGAAACAGAGGTGTGCGATTATTATAATATGAGCGACTACTTTCAAAAGGTAGATGAGATACTTATGAGGGGGAGAACTCTCTTCAGCGGCCATAACGGCATAGAACGGGCAAAAGAACTGGGAGGAAAATGTGCCCCCATGTATATAGGAGAAAATGCTATAAGAGACTCCATCGTGGAAGCCATTAAAATCATCGATGTAAGAAATAAGGATGCGATTCAGAACAAAAAGATAGAAGCCATCCTCAGCAGTAAAAGCGAGGGGATTTTAACTGTAGATGAGAACTTCAAGGTGGGATGGATAAACGATTATGCCCGCAGTTTGCTCAGCATTCCCAAAGAAGAAAACATCAAAAATATTGACATACGTAAATACTTCCCTGATATGAAGTGGGATAATATATTAACTACAAGTTTCAAGAATGTCGTAATTGATGCAGCCGATGACGTCCGCGTCATAATGAATACCAAGGTGTTATCGGCAATGTCAGGCGAAAAAGAGGCGCTTCTGGCCTTCCGCCAGACTTCTAAGGTAATTGAGGAAGAAAAGAAAATAAGAGCTGAACTTCACAAAAAGGGTCAATATGCTAAATTTACTCTTAACGATATAAAAGGCTATAGCAAGGCAATAATTGACTGCAAGGAGAAGACCAAGCAATGTGCAAAATTCAATTCCAACATTCTGATTTACGGCGAAAGCGGCGTAGGTAAGGAGCTTTTTGCTCAATGCATACATAATGAAAGCCAGCGCGCAAAAGAGCCTTTTTATGCAATAAACTGCGCTGCCCTTCCTGAAAATCTGCTGGAAAGCGAGCTCTTCGGCTACAGCGAGGGTTCTTTCACCGGGGCAAAAAAAGGCGGCAAAGCAGGTATCTTTGAGCTGGCACATAAGGGCACTGTATTTCTCGATGAAATAGGCGAGCTTTCCCTTGCATCACAAAGCGCTCTTTTGAGGGTGCTTCAGGAAAAAGAAATCCGGAGAATCGGTGATGATACTATAATCCCTGTTGACGTGCGTGTAATTGCTGCCAGCCATAAGGACATATATAATGAGGTATTAGAGAAACGCTTCCGCCAAGATCTTTTTTATCGTCTGGGCACCGTATTTCTCACCATTCCTCCTCTCCGGGAAAGGCAAACCGATATATGGGTTCTAATGAAAAATTTTATCGAAAACTTCTCTGAAAAATACGGACTCCCATATACCGGCTGCATCGCTCCTGATGCATACCAGTCCCTGATGGATTACAGGTGGGAAGGCAATGTCAGAGAGCTCCAGAACTTTGTTGAAAGACTGTTTGTTCTGGGATATTACGATAAGGAAGTAAACTCTCAGGATGTAAGATTTCTGCTTTCCAATTCTCCGGACAGCAGTCATATTATGTCCCAGGCAGCCGAATCACATCACATGCAGGGGACCAGCGAAAACTTCAGTGCTGCAGCAACGTCACCGTCAATAGCTTCTTCAGGCCATCGTCACACACCTACTGCAGCAGAAATACAAAATGCTCTTGAGCAGTGCGGCGGAAACAAAACCAAAGCTGCCGAACTTCTCGGAATAAGCCGGACTCATCTCTGGCGGCTCATGCAGCAATAGTTTTTTTCACTAAAAAAGCTCCCGTTTGCGGGAGCTTTTTCGTATCTTATTTTAGATTATACTAATTCTAAGAATACAACTTCTGCGTTATCGCCCTGACGAGGTCCTAACTTCAGAATTCTTGTATATCCACCGTTTCTGTCGGCATACTTTGGTGCGATTTCATCAAACAGCTTTGCTACTACGCTTTCATCAAACACGTAAGCCAATACCTGTCTTCTTGCATGAAGATCGCCGCGCTTTGCCAATGTGATAAGTTTTTCTGCTTCTCTTCTGGCTTCCTTTGCTCTGCAATCGGTGGTCTGAATTCTTCCTTCTCTGAACAGGTCAGTTACAAGGTTTCTCAGCATTGATTTTCTGTGAGCAGAAGGTCTTCCCAGTTTTCTGTAACCTGGCATTTTAGATTCTCCTTTCTTGCAAGTTAATCATCGCTCGGCTTAAGTCCAAGTCCTAATTCTTCCAATTTTGCTTTTACTTCATCAAGAGATTTCTTTCCGAGATTTCTTACTTTCATCATATCGTCTTCTGTTTTCTGAGTAAGTTCTTCAACAGTGTTGATTGCTGCTCTCTTGAGGCAGTTAAAGGAGCGAACGGAAAGTTCCAGTTCTTCGATAGTCATTTCAAGAGCCTTTTCTTTCTGATCCTCTTCCTTTTCAACCATGATTTCCAGTCCGTCAGTTGCATCTGTCAGCTGGATAAACAGGTTAAGATGTTCCTGCATGATCTTGGCACCGATGGATACGCCTTCTTCAGGTGTGATTGAACCATCTGTCCAGATCTCCAGTACCAGTCTGTCATAGTCGGTAACCTGACCTACTCTTGTATTTTCAACAGTAAAGTTTACCTTTCTGACAGGAGTATATATGGAATCCACAGGGATTACTGAGATCGGTGTAGATTCGGTTTTATTCTGTTCTGCCGGAACATATCCTCTTCCTCTTGCAAGATTTATCTCCATAACAAGAGTAGCATTCTCCTCAAGAGTTGCGATATGCAGATCCGGATTGAAGATTTCCATGTCAGAGTCGCCGATAATATCTGCCGCAGTCACCTCTTTAGGTCCTACCGCATTTATGATGGCTCTCTTTGTGCTTTCTCCGTCCAGTCTGACTGCAAGCTTCTTGAGATTCAATATAATTTCAGTAACGTCTTCTTTAACTCCCGGTATAGTTGAGAACTCGTGAAGTATTCCGTCGATTTTTATTGACGTAACGGCTGCACCCGGCAAAGAGCTGAGAAGAATTCTTCTCAGAGCATTACCCAGAGTAGTTCCGTATCCTCTTTCCAGAGGTTCCACAACAAATTTGCCGTAACATCCGTCTTGATCAATGAACTTATTGATTGTTGGTTTTTCGATTTCTATCACTCAAAACCCTCCCTTTCATTCCAAGTTTATGCTGATCTAGCATATGCTACTTGGAATACAATTCGACGATTAAATGCTCTGCAATTGGAGTGTCTATGTCTTCTCTTCTTGGCATAGCAACGACTTTACCTTCTAATTTATCAACGTCTACAGTCATCCATGAAGGAACTGTGATTGACATTTCCTTGATTTCCTTGAATTTAGGTGAGCTTGTGCTCTTTTCTTTAACCTTTATTACGTCTCCGGCTTTAACTTCCATTGAAGGAATGTTAGCCTTCTTGCCGTTAACTGTAAAGTGTCCGTGAGTTACCAGCTGTCTTGCTTCTTTTCTTGAAGCGGCAAAGCCAAGTCTGAATACCACATTGTCCAGTCTTGTTTCCAGCAGAATCATCAGATTTTCACCGGTCTTACCTGATTTTTTAGCAGCTTTGTCAAAGAGGTTTCTGAACTGAGTTTCCTGAATTCCGTAGAATCTCTTTGCTTTCTGCTTTTCTCTCAGCTGCATACCGTAGTCTGACTGTTTCTTTCTTGCCTGACCGTGCTGTCCGGGAGCGTAATTTCTTCTTTCAATAGCACACTTGCTGCTGTAGCATCTTTCGCCTT